>Ga0308163_10000358_pt1 | contig 92399 bp, 68 predicted proteins | sample PhyTR1_FD_201037 | JGI IMG/M metagenome (GOLD analysis project Ga0308163, IMG submission 201037) | Phyllosphere microbial communities from UC Gill Tract Community Farm, Albany, California, United States - DLSLT.R1 | ecosystem: Host-associated > Plants > Phyllosphere > Unclassified | place: USA... | reverse complement strand
TTGTATTCGTACGACGGCACACATCAACAGACGATTGCAGCACCCACTTTGGGGAAAAATGCGCAATTTGGCGAAGTTCTGGAGAATAATAGAGATATAGAGGCTACTTTAGGGTTTCAAATTGATGTAGTGTGGAAAGAAGAGACCGGTCACCTAAATCTTGATGATGGCACAGTAATTAATCTTCATTGGAGCTACTGAGGAAGGTATTTGAGCGCCACCGGTTAGGGCAAATAACGTTGCGGAGCAAGCGGCCATTCGTGAACGAGTTCTTGGAAATATTTCTGAGAGCCAAGCAGCCCGTTCTTCGTTTGGGTTATATATTCACATTGCCAGTAGCACTCGGTGTCAGGTCTGAAATTTGGACACGAATTCTTGTGTAATCCAACTCATTCGTTATTTCGGTTGTATCTCCAAGAAAATTTGCCTTTTGAAATTGCTCTTATCTAAAATTAAAATCAGGTCAGGATACCAAATCTGAATCAGGACGCGTGACTTTGATAGTAAAAATCTGAGGATGTGTCCAAATGTCAGATCTCAATCCCAACGATGTGCGACCCCCAACGATGTGCCCCCAATGATGACCAATCAATATTTATGGAGGTAGGCATGACTAAAACCATATATGGAATATTTTTTTCTTTGGCAATAATAGTGGGATGTGCTAAACCTTTTCAGCCTACGCCTGTTGAGTTCGCAATGTGGACTAAAGGTAAACTGTCAAAAAATCAAGTAAAGGAAGGAATGTTTAAATGTGGCTTCCCAAGTGCCGCCGGTTTCAATGGTGTATATGCAAGTGTTGAAGAAATGGCATCTGCTGAGGAGTGCATGTTCCGCGAGGGTTTTGTACGTAAGGATGGATGGAAGGGGAGATGTTCGCTTCCGAAGGCAAAAGAAAATTTAACATGCAGGAATTCAGATCGCTTTTTAAGAAAATAAAATTTTGTGAGATAAATTCTATCTGGCAGCGTTTCTTTGAAAAGAAAATAATTATTAATTTTATGTTGAAAGTGGTGAAGGTTTTATTGCACAAATGGGCCCGTACAGCGGTGAGCTTTGTTGAGCAAATACGGCGCAGGCCAGAGTTAGCGCTATTTATAGGTCGTTTTGTAACACCGGAAGTGTAGTCGGGTGTCCAGCCGAATAAAGCGATCGAACTGGAGCGACACCTGTCCGACACAGCGAGCACGCTCTCTTCCAGCAGCCTGCTGCGGGGCACAACCACCCAGCTGGCCGACTATGTGGCGGGCAGCTAGGCAATCGCGAGCAGCCTGTCCGGAAAGACGATCGATATCATCGCAGGCAAGGACACCAACGTGCGCGGCAGCGCGATCGCAAGTGAGGGTGATGTCGACCTGTCCGCACGAGGCTCGGTCAACATCACTGCGGCCACGAGCACCTTGACCGAAAGGCACCACAAGGAAGTCAAGGAAAGCGGCTTCCTCAGTGGTGGCGGCTTTGGCATCAGCTATGGCGAACGCACGACCACGACCGATCAGGCGCGCGACGCGACGACCCAGAGCGGCCAGTCGCGCAGCATGGTTGGTTCGCTCGGCGGCAACCTGAATATTACTGCCGGGGATGCAATCAAGCTCAGCGGCAGCGATCTACATGCGGGCCGCGACATGACACTCGAAGGCCAGAGTGTCACGGTGGATCCGGGCCGCGACGATGTGCGCGACAAGTTCGAGCAGAGTACGGTGCAGGACGGCTTGACGCTGGCCGTTGGCGGCTCGGTGGTTGGCGCATTGCAGACCATGCAGGCGATGAAGGACGCGGCATCGCAGTCCAAGGATGGCCGGGTCCAGGCACTTGCGGCGGCAACGGCTGCTCTGGCAGCGAAGAACACTGCCAACGACATCGCGCAGAACGGCCTGAACGTCAGCGTTAGCCTGACAGTGGGACATTCGGAATCGCACACGAGCAAAACCAGTGGTGGTGCGAGCAACGCTGGCAGCACCCTCAAGGCCGGTAACGATATCAAGATCGTCGCCACTGGCGGTGGCGAGGCCAGCAACATCAATATCGTCGGCAGCGACGTGACCGCCGGTGGGGATGTGAAGCTCAAAGCGGATAACGAAGTCAACCTGATCGCGGCGCAGGACACGGAGAGCCAGCATACCGACAGCAGCAGCATGAGCGCGGCCGCCGGTGTTGGCGCGTCGTTCGGCACCAGCGGAACATCGATTGGCTTTACTGCAAGCGTGAGCGTGGGTAAAGGCAAGGAAGACGGCAAGGGAACGACGCAGCTCAACACCCACGTTACGGCCGGCAACGGGCTTGTCATCGACAGTGGCGGCGATACGAACATCAGAGGCGCTGTTGCAACCGGCAAGCAAGTCGTGGCGAAAGTCGGCGGCGACCTCAATATCGAGAGCCTGCAAGACACAGCTACCTTCGACAGCAAGAACCAGAGCCTGAGCGCGAGCGGTACCGTCGGTGTGGGTGTGAGCGTGAGCGGAAGCTTCAGAGACAGCAAGCTCAAAAGTGATTACGCTAGTGTGCAGGAACAAAGTGGCATCCGGGCCGGCGCCGGTGGGTTCCAGGTGATTGTCGACGGAAATACGGACCTGAAGGGTGGCGTCGTCAGCAGTTCGCAAGAGGCAATTGCCAACGGCAAGAACAGCCTTTCGACAGGCACGCTGACTGCCAGTGACGTCGCCAATCATGCCGACTACAAAGGGCACAGTGTTGGCCTGAGCGGCGGCGTGGGCAGCAAGGGCGACAGCCGAGATGCAGCGCCGAATACCGCTGGCGTGGCAGGCGATAGCTGGAAGATGATGCAGACCGGCGGGACCGGCATGAACGCGCCGATCGCAATGGGGGCGGGGGACAGCGCGTCGAGTATGACGCACAGCGGTATCAGTGCAGGCCTTGTCAGCATCACCAACGGTCAGCAACAACAGGCGCTGACCGGGATGAGCGCCGGGCAAGTGCTGGCCGAGCTGAACCGCGATGTGTCGAACGAGCGCGATACCAGCGGCAAGATCGAGAACAAATTTGACCAGGCGTCGATCCAGGCGGGATTCAACGTCACTGGAGAGTTTGGCCGACAGGTTGGAACGCTGCTCCAGGACTATGCGAAGTCGATTGACGACTTGATCGACAAAGCCGAAAGGCTCGAAGAGAATGCGCTGACTGATGAAAGCCTCAGCGATGCCGCTCGATTAAAGCAGTTGTTGGACGCGGCAGCGTTACGGGGGCAAGGCCAGGCAGTGGTAGCCGACTGGGGGCCGACAGGAACATATCGTCAGGTCACCACAGCGCTGTTGGCAGCCAACTCTGGCAACATTGCTGGCGGAGTCGGGCAGTTTGGCCGTGACCTCATGATCAATTATGCTCAACAGAACGGAGCCCAACTCATCGGTGACCTCGTCGCAAGCGGTGAACTGTCTGAAGGAAGTTCGCTTCATGCTGCGCTACATGGCCTTATAGCCTGCGTCGCAGCGTCGGCCAGCAATCGGCAATGCGGGGCAGGTGCGGCAGGCGCCGCCGCATCAACTTTGATAGCGAGTCTTTTTGCGGATCCCACTCCGGATGAGAAAGCCAGTGACGTTGAAAGTCGGCGGAATCTGTTGGCGAGTCTCATTGCCGGGGTTGCGACAGCTTTAGATGTAGCTCCTTCGACCGCGACATCCGCTGCCACCGCGGCGACTGACAATAATTGGCTTGCATCAAGGCAGATTGCTCAGATCAATAAGGAGCTTGATGAGGCGAAGTCGCTATTCGCGCAAGCTGCTGTTATGGCGAAATGGTCGGGCGTGAGTTTAAAGCAGGACGCCTTGACCGTTAATGGGATTGGCAAAAGACTTATTGAAGCTGGCTGGTCGGATATTGAGGGCATCGCTGGATTTTTGTTAAACCTTGACGAAAATGTGGCAGGGCTGAAGCAGTTGCTGGCAGAGGGGGAGGTTCTTAATCGAATCGGCGGTGCCGTAGCAAAAGATATCAAAGCTAAGCTTGATACGATTGAGGTTGCGTTGCAAGATGGCGGTGATCACAATGCTGAGTTACTTGGCAAAACGCTTGGGGCGGTGTTTTGGCAAATTGGCGGTGTAGTAGCTGGACCGGCAGCTATTAAATCTGGCGTCGAGAAATCTGCAGAATTGGCGCAAATTGGGCTAAATTTCGTTAAGAATAAAGCCCATGACGCACGACCTGGGACTTCCGTTCCTGATGTGGGAATCGTTGGGGAAAAGGAAATGTTGCTCAAGGGATGCCTTGGGAAAATCATTTGGTAGTCGAGTATGGCATTGCCAATAGATTACCTACAGGTTTTAAAACTTTCGATTTCTATGATGAAACACTTGGGCTTGCTGTAAGCGCGAAAACTATAGACACACTTACGGGTCAGAGACTGGCCAATCCAAAAACAGTTTATTATTCGCTAAAAAAAGATATTGACAGTGTTATCGATTTTGAGGTTGCGGGTAGGGGTGATATGGTTTTGAATTTTAATATGATTCGGACTAGGAGGCTAGAAGTTGCTATACCTGAAGGGACTACTCCAGCTCAGTTGGCAGAAATCATTCGCGCAGTTGATTACGAGAAAATAAATAATATTGATGTTGTAATAACAAAGGTGAAATAAAATTGTGACAGAACTTAAGGATTTGAGGCGTGCCGGCTTGTATCATAATGATGATTTTATATGCGTTCAAACATATTCTGGGTATAGATCAAGTTCTATAGATCTGAACGGAAAAATGATTTTATTGCCGAGCAGGGTTGACGCCGAGGAATTGGGGTATGCGGTAATCGCTGCATTAACTGCAAGTAGAGTTATATCAATTGAAGAAATTGCCTCTTACCGCGATTTGGATCGACTGAGGGAGGTGTCGCTAAAGTGGCGAAGTAAAATTATGGGAAAATATGGATATAAGAAGGAAGCTCAAATTTTTAAGAACATGAAGTTCTGCACTGTGCAGGCCAATAATTGTATTATTGAGTTCACCCCTACTATTCACGAAAAAAAAGATAGTTGGGTTGGAACGGGTTTGGATGGTGAAGATCGGGTCACTGTTTTACACGAAGATTCAATGGGGAAAATAGGTCAGGCAGCTCTTTTGGCGTTAGCTCGAAGCACCGGTTAGATACTTATATGTTGGTATCTTCCGTTCCTTAATTGTTCAGTCTCGTGCAATCATATTCCTCGTCGTAGCATGGCTTTGTTTCGTGCAAAAACCATGTTCGATGAGTTAATCGATGGCTTTTCGCCGCGATTAGTTCATTGACTTTGATCCGCCCGGTAAGCTTCGATCCATGACCACATCTCTAGAGCCGCCTCCATACATAATAGTTAAGCCGACATAATGAGGGTGAAATAATGTCGGAAATAAAAGGCAGGGAGTTACTTGATTTTATTGAAAAACTTGGAGAATTGGCATGGGCGAAATTTGAGACGCGCCATCCAAGTATTACCGTCAAAGAAAGTCTGCCATCAACTGAGGATCGGTCAGATCGGCCACCCTACACAAGTTTTGGGTTTGAGCATGAAAATCCCGAAATAGTAGAAAGACTGCGAGATGCGGTCGAAAATTATCAGGGTAACGTAGAGTGGGTTATGGAAGGGCATCAACGCGTTAGTTTTCCAGATACCACAAACTGGACAATTCTTCCAAAAAAAAGGCTGAGATAGAACAATCCGCTTTGGATGCTAATCTCACGCCAGGGCAATATATGGCCGAAGCCAATCCGATGTTTGGACCTGATGCGTACAGGGATTTAGCGAATTTGACTGTGCATATTCAAAGAATTTTCCAAGATTAGTTACCGAATTGGCGGCGGTAGAATGGTTACTCGCCGACTAAAGAACTCTTCAAGAGGAGTATGTTGAAGAATGACATTCAGATATATAATGATTTGGCGGCGATCATATACGCCCACGCTCCAAAATATTCGGCAATTACTAAGTTAAAATTTGTTATAGAGTTGGAGGAAAATTCCGGTAGTGGGAGTGTGGAAAGATTCTATTTTGATTATATAGATTCTGAAGGAAATGAAAATTGGTTCGGTATAGACGTAGTAGGGGTGCCATCAAAAATCGGAGATCTTTGTCTGGAGCTTGGTGAATTTATGATAAGAAAGAAGCAGGTAAATGGTGCGCGTTCAATTTTTCTATTGATGTAGAAGGGAAAAAATTTAAAGCTAATTTTGATTATGAAATCAATGGAGGTTAAACTCAAAGAGTTGCGAGATCATATTTTAAATGGCTCTCACAGAATGGGAGCCTTGATGTAATCGCAGCGCTTCAGCGACAGAGCGGCGGCTGATACCCACGCAAGTGCACAGCGGCCAGCGGCCGCATCCTGACACCGCACCGGTGCGACGAGATGATGGCCGCCAGTGCCGACAAGACCTCGCGGCCGATGCCGTGGTCGCCGTCATCGACGCGCGGCGACACATGATGCAGTGCGCTGAGGATGCAGGCGTTTTCGGCCCGGTGCGCCGCCAGCCCGGCATACCCGATCTGCTCCATCACGCACTCTTCCTCCCTGAATGCCGTTTCGGTCCCTGCCACCAGGTCGGTCCAGCCGGCTGCGAACGATACTTCCGGCTGCGCCGCCAGCGCATCGATCTGCCGGCACAATTGTGAGTGCGTGTGCCGCAGGGCAGTACCGAGGGCATGTGCTGCGTCGTCGGCAATGTGGCTGTGCATGATGGCTCCTTGGCCGGGTGGGAACATGAAGCATGTCTGTGAGCGCGAACATTGGTCAACAACCAGTGCTCTGCCATGGCTGCCGCTGGATGCCCAGTGCGCCTAATGGCTCGTCAGGACGGGAACGACTGTACCGGCCAGCACGGTTTCGGTCACGCCGCCCAGCACCAGCTCGCGAAAGCGCGAATGGCCGAAGTTGCCCATGACGATCAGGTCGTGCGCCCCGGTGGCGGCGAGCCCGAGCAGCGCCTCGCCGATGCTGCCGGTCGATGCCGGCGCCAGCACGTCGACGGCGATGCCGTGACTGGCGAGGTAGGTGGCAAGCTGGGTGCCCGCCGGGCCTTGAGCGCCACTGTATTTCTGCGGATGAAAGCACACCGCCGTGACGCTGGCCGCGCGGCGCAGCAGGGGCAGGGCGGCGCGCACGGCCCGGCTTGCTTCCATGCTGCCATCCCAGGCGATCAGGGGCCGCCCGGGCACGCTGGTGACAGCGGTTGTGGACGGCACCACCATGACTGGGCATGGCGCATGGATGAGGATATTGCGCGCCAGCGAGTAATCATCGGCCAGGATCGCATCGGGGTGGGTGACCTGCCCGATCAGCAGCAGATCGCAATAGCGTGCCTCCAGCGGTAACGCACGGATGGCTGATTCATCGCTGAGCTTGCTTTCCAACGGTATGACGCCTGCGGCGCGCACCGCGTGCTCGAAGTCCGTCAGCGTGCGTTTCGCGTTTTCGGTAAGAAAGTTGTAGTCGTCCGGCCCGATGGGCGCCACGCCAGCCGCGGCGCTGCAACGGACGATGAATTCGATCGCGCCCGAGAGGGCGATGCCGGTCAGGCGCGTCCCTTCGGCCAGCGCGATCGCCGCTGCCAGCCGGTAGCGTGCTTGCGCCAGTTCTGGCTGGCAGGCGTGGACGAGAATGGATTGGTAGGACATGGACTTCCCCTCGGTGGGTAACGTGGCGAACATGGTCGGGTGGGCCGGCCGTCAGGGCGTGATAGCCACCTTCAGCACGCCGTCGCGCTGGTTGGCGAACAGGTCGTAGGCTTCTTCGATCTGCTCGAGCCGGAAGCGGTGCGTGATCATCGGTTGCAGGTCGAGGCGGCCGGAGGCGACGATGGCCATCAAACGGCGCATGCGCTCCTTGCCGCCGGGGCACAGCGTGGTGACCAGCGACTGGTCGGCCAGTCCGGCCGCAAAGGCGTCGATCGGCAGCGACAGCTTGCCGGAATACACGCCCAGGCTCGACAAGGTGCCGCCCGGCTTCAGGGCGCGCAGGCAATTTTCGAACGTCTGCTGGGTACCGAGCGCCTCAATCGCAACATCGACGCCCTGGCCACCGGTCAAGCGCATGATTTCGCCGACCGGGTCGGTTTCCCGGTAGTCGATCGTGTGGTCGGCTCCCAGTTGCCGGGCCATCTTCAGGCGTTCCGGAACGGCGTCGACGGCAATGATGCAACTGGCGCCGCGCATCCGGGCACCGGCGGTGGCGCACAGGCCGATGGGGCCCTGGGCAAAAATGGCGACCGTGTCGCCCAGCCGGATGCCGCCATGTTCGGCGCCGCCAAATCCGGTGCTCATGATGTCGGGGCACATCAGTACCTGCTCATCGGTCAGGCCGTCGGGAATCGGCGCCAGGTTGGCCATTGCGAACGGCACCTTCAGGTAGTCGGCCTGGCAGCCGTCGATCGTGTTGCCGAAGCGCCAGCCGCCGATGGCATGGCCGCCGCACTGCGACTGGTGGCCGTCCAGACAGGTATGACATTGCCCACACGGCGTGATGGCGCCCACGACCACGCGCTGGCCTATGTGGTAGCCCGTCACGCCAGGGCCCAGTTCGTAGATCGTGCCAACTGGCTCGTGCCCGATCGTCAGGCCCGGCTTGACGGGATACTCGCCTTTCAGGATATGGACATCGGTGCCGCAGATCGTCGTCAGCGTGATCTTGATGACGGCTTCGCCCGGCCCGGCGACCGGAACGGGTTTGCGGTCCAGGATGATGCGGCCGGGGCCGGTAAAGACTGCTGCGTTCATCATGCTCATGAAAACCTCCGGTGTCTTCGTGCTTGCTGTCGCGCTGTCGGCAACGGCGTGCCGCTCGGTCGTGTCGTTCACAAGGATGACGGGGAGGGTTCGCAAAATCCATGACGTGCATCAAAACCGCAAGCTTGCCCTGGCGCACTTCCAGTCAGACCATCGGGCTGCAGGGCGAGAAACCGCTTGCCATCTCGGCAATCCGCTGCGGATCGTTCAGGACGATGGCACGCTTGTTGACCGTGATCAGTCCCAGCTTGGTAAAGCGGGCCAGCAGGCGGCTGATGCTTTCGATGGTCAGCCCGAGATAGCTGCCGATGTCTTCACGCGACATGCGCAGCTGGAAGCGCGCGGGAGAATAGCCGCGCGCCGCGTACGCCGCCCCCATGTCGACCAGAAACGTGGCCATCCGCTGCTCCGCGCGCATATGGCCAAGCATCAGCATCAGTTGCTGCTGCCGGTTGATTTCGCAGCTCATCAAACGGTAAAAGCGGCGATGCAGACCGGGAATGTCTTCGAACAGGCGTTCGAGCGCTGCAAACGGCAGTTCGCACACGATGCCGTCCTCGAGCGCGATCGCGTCTGACTGGTGGATGCCTGTGCCCACGGCTTCCAGCCCCAGCAGATCGCCAGTCATTGGAAAGCCCGTGATCTGGTCCCCGGGTGAGCCCCGGCGCCGAATCTTGAAAAAGCCGCAGCGCAGCGCGTACAGGCTGCGCAGTGGCTGGCCGGTGCGGTACAGCGTGTCGCCGGCCGCGATGCGGCGATGCTGGCCGACCAGGCGATCGAAGCGCACTTTGCTGCCCGAGTCCAGGCCATTCGACAGACACAGGCCACCGGTGTTGCACTCGCCGCACTGGCCTTTCATGACCGCCAGTAATCCGGGCTCGGCCGGAACGGGGGGCATGCGTAGCGGAGCATTCATGGGCGTGTTACCTCTTGTTGTTGACGGGTTTCGGCTGCCGGATTGGCTGCGGAAACATGGATGTGGGGCGCGCCGCCGCGTGCTGCACGCTTGGCGGCATACATCGCGGCATCGGCGTGGGCAATCAGTTGCGCCGGCGTGGCGCCATCCCGTGGAAACAGGGCGACGCCGATACTGGCTGACAGGCAGATGGCCCTGCCATCGATGACGATCGGCGCGCGCGCGGCAACGGCCACGCGGGCGAGCAAGGCGGCAAGCAAGGCGTCATCGTGCATGCCGGGCAGTGCGGCGACGAACTCGTCGCCGCCAAAGCGCGCCAGCGTGTCCGACCCGCGCAGTGCAGCGCGCAGGTTCTGGCCGATGCTGGCCAGCAGGCGGTCGCCGGCCGGGTGGCCCATGGTGTCGTTGACCTGCTTGAAACCATCGAGGTCGATAAAAGCCAGCGCCACGCCGGACGAAGCTTCACGCGCGCACGCCAGCAGTTGTTCCAGCCGCTCGCCAAGCAGGACGCGGTTGGGCAGGCCGGTCAGCGCGTCGTAGTTCGCGCGCTCTTCGAGACGGCGGCGCTGCAGGCTGGCGCTGGTGACATCGGCGAACATGGCGATGTAATGGTGCGGCTTGCCGTCGGGGCCAGGGACCGCAACGATCGTCAGGCGTTCTGCAAACAGGGTGCCATCCTTGCGCCGGTTCCAGGCTTCGCCCTGCCAGTAGCCGTCGCTGGTAATTGCTTGCCACATGCGCGCATAGAATGCGTGGTCTTGCACGCCTGACTTGAGGATGCGCGGATTCTTGCCGCGTACGTCGGCTTCGGTGTACCCGGTGATGGCGCAAAATGCGCGGTTGACCGCCAGGATCGCGCCATCCAGGGCGGTGATCATGATGGCGTCGCGGCTGTGGTGGAACACGGACGCCGCCAATTCCCCGGCAGTGCTGGCGCAAGCTGGTTGGATGGTTGGCGTGGATGTCATGACGTTCCGGCTCGGTGTGCTGAATGTATTGACAATAGGCCCATCGCCGAGCCACGTCGAGATCCAGCTGGTAAAAAAGTCACATTTCTTATTGATTTTTGATTTGCATCAAAAAAATACCGACTGGTTATTGATGCAGATCGTTACGTGTAGCGAGCTGGTCAGCGTTCACGCCACCGCATCAGCAGCGCCGGCAGCAGCGCACCGGCCAGGCCAATGGCGCCCGCGCCCGCAACCAGTGCAGGCGCCAGCACGGCAAACTGGAACACTGCCGCCAGCCACGGCACGTACAGCGCGAGCGCCAGCAGACCCAGGGCCGCCGCCACGACCAGCCAGAGGATCCGGTTGGGCTGGCGCAGCGAACCGACCAGGCTCGCGCCAGCTGCGCGGTTGACCAGGATCAGCGACAGGTTGGCGAACACCAGCGTGGTAAAGCCAAAGGCGCGTGCCTGGGCCGGCGCCAGCGCGCCCAGTGCCCAGCCATACGCCAATGCCACTCCCAGCAGGGGGCCGAGGCCCATGGCCAGCGTGCGGGCCAGGGCGCCAGGGGTGAACAGCAGCGCCTGGGCATCGCGGGGCGGGCGCTGCATCGCACCGGGTGCGGCCGGCTCGTTTTCGAACACCAGCGTGCAGGCGGGATCGATGATCAATTCCATGAACACGATGTGCATTGGAAACAGCAACGGCGGCCAGCCGGCGAGGATCGGCAGGATGGCCATGCCGGCGATCGGCGCGTGCATTGAAATGACGTAACGGATGGACTTGCGCAGGTTGTCGTGGATGCGGCGGCCGGCGCCGATGGCATCGACGATCGATGCGAAGCGGTCGTCCAGCAGTACCAGCGCCGCCGCCTCGCGCGCCACGTCGGTGCCGCGCCCGCCCATCGCGATGCCCACATGGGCGGCCTTGAGCGCCGGTGCGTCATTGACGCCGTCACCCGTCATGCCGACCGTGGCGCCGCCCCGTGCGAACGCCTGGACCAGGCGCAGCTTCTGCGTCGGAGCAATGCGCGCGCAGATGGCGAGTTCACCGATGCGGGCGTCGAGCGCCGCATCGTCCAGCGCATCGAGCGCCGCGCCGGTGAGCACCGGCGTGGCGGCCAGCCCTGCCTGTCGCGCGATGGCGCGCGCCGTGTCCGGATGGTCGCCCGTGATCATTACCACGCGGATGCCGGCTTCGGTGCAGCGGGCGACGCACGCGGGGATCTCGGGGCGCAGCGGATCAGCCAGGGCCAGCAGGCCGGAAGGCGTGAACGGAATCTCGGCCGGCCGCGCTGGCCAGTTGGGGCCGGGCAGGGTGGCCTGCGCCATCGCCAGCATGCGCAGGCCGTCCTGCGCCATGGATGACGCCGCAGCCAGCAGCCCGGCGCTGGCATCGGCATCAAGGTTGCACCACGCCAGCACGGTTTCCGGCGCGCCCTTGGCGGCAGCGACCAGAACCCCGTCGGGGCGCCGCCACACCTGCACCAGTGCCCGTTGCTGCGCACTCACGCCGTATTCGTGCACCAGCGACCAGTCCGGATGCCGCTGCGCGGGCGCCAGGCATGCTGCGCCAAGTCGCTGGACGGCCCGGTCGATCGGGTCGGGGCCCGTCTCGGTGCTCGCCAGCACGGCTGTCTCAAGCAGCGGCGCCAGCGCGGCCGGCAGGGGTTGCTCCACCGGATGGCACGCGCCGTGCGCGTACAGCGCCACGACGTCCATCCGGTTGGCCGTCAGGGTGCCGGTCTTGTCGACGCACAGGACCGAGATGGCACCCAGCGTTTCGATCGCCGGCAGGCGCCGCACCAAAACCTGCTGTCGCGACAGGCGCCAGGCCCCAATCGCGGGAAACACGGTCATCACGATCGCGAGTTCCTCCGGCAGCATCGACATGGCCAGTGCGATGCCGGCCAGTACGGCTTGCAGCCAGTCGCCACGCATGAGGCCATAGGCCAGCACCAGGACCACGCTGAACGCCATGCCCAGCACGGCGAAGGCGCGCGCCAGCGCAGCGCTCTGGCGCTGCAGCGGGGACGGCGCGGGGCGCAGCGACTGCAGTGACGCGGCAATCCGGCCCAGCTGGCTGCGCGCGCCGGTGGCAGCCACGCGGGCGAGCGCGTGGCCCTGCAGTACCAGGGACCCGGCAAACAGCATGGCCGTTGCATCTTTGTCGACCGGCATCGATTCGCCGGTCAGCAGTGACTCGTCGGTCTGCAGTCCGGTGCTGCTGAGCACGTGAGCATCGGCCGGCACCCGGTCGCCTTCGTGGACGGCAATGAGGTCGCCGGCCACGATGCCGGCGCTGTCGATGACGTGCCAGCAGCCGTCGCGCAGCACATGCGCGCGTGGACTGGCCAGGTCGCGCAGTGCCGCCAGTGCGCGCTCGGTCTTGCCTTCCTGGTACAGGGCCAGGCCAAGGCTGACGGCGACCATCAGGCACAGCAGCAGCCCCTCATCGAGCTGGCCCAGCGCCAGGTACAGCAGGGCCGCGCCCACGAGCAGCAAAAACATTGGTTCGCGGGCGCTGTCGGCAGCGATGCGGCGCCAGGTGCGGCGCTCGGTCTCGGCCAGCGTGTTCGGCCCGTCCGCGGCGATGCGCTGCGCGGCCTCGGCGGCGCTCAAGCCGTCGGCCGTCGGGTCGGCGGCCATCAGTGCGCCATCAGTACCGGCACGGTCATGCGGTCGAGGAGGGTTTCCGTGACGCCCCCCAACACCAGTTCGCGCAGGCGCGGCCGTCCGTAGGCGCCCATTACGATCAGGTCGGCATCCAGGCAATCCGTGCAGGCCAACAAGGCGGCGCCGTCGTCGATCGGCGACGGTTCAACGTGCACCTCGCAGCGCACGCCCTGGCGCGCCAGATACAGGGCGAGATCGGTGCCCGGCTCGCGTCCGGTCGCTTCGAACGGCTGGAACAGGACGATTGCGACCAGGCCGGCATCGCGCAGCAGCGGCATGGCGCCGGCGACGGCGCGCGTGGCCTGCTGGCTGCCGTCCCATGCCAGCATGATGCGTCCTCCGATCGTCTCGTGCCGGCGTACATGGGGAAGCACCAGCAGGGGGCGCGCGCTGCCCTGAACCACCTGTGCCGGCACTGGCCCGGCCAGGTGGGCTGCCGCGGGATCGTCGAGGTCGGTCTGGCTGACGATGACGAGGTCGGCATAACGGCCTTGCAGCGCCAGTCCGCCGGCCGGATCGTCGTCGGCATAGCGCCGCTCGTGACTGGCGACACCCTCGGCAGCGGCGATGGCGTCAAAGCGCGCCAGAGCAACGTCGTGGTCGCTGCAGCGTTCATGCTGCTGCGCCAGCAGCATGGTGCTGCCGGCCTCGGCATAGCGCGAGATACCGGAAAAGGCGCTGCCGACCAGGTGCGCGCCGCAGCGCGCGGCCAGCTGCGCCGCATAACGCATGCGCGCCTCGGCATGCAGGGAATGGTCAACGTGAACGACGATGGTCTTGTAGCACATGCTGCACCTCCGGGTGGCCGTGACAGCCAGCGTACGGCGCGTCGATGCGGTCAGTCCAGCGCTACGTTTGCGCTTGGCACAACCGGTTTCACCGAATTTGACTTGCATCAAACCTGCCGGCCGAGGCCGAAGGCGGACGTCCGCCAGGCAACGCGTCGCCGCGATTCTTGATGCATGTCATAGCGGTGTTCGTGCCGATACGACTAGGATCAACCCGATGCCCGACGATAGCCCGACGGCAGGCGCTGACACCCATTTTTGGAGAATGCCCATGTTCCAGCGCATCCTGTTGCCGGTCGACGGGTCGTTGTCGATGACGCCCCTGGTGTCCACCTGCCTGACGTTTGCCGCCGGCATTGGGGCGGCCGTGGTGGCCGTGCATGTCGTCCCGCCACCTGACACTGCTGATACCGCGTTGGCGCTGGCCACGCCGGCGCACGCAGAGCGCATTCTGGAACAGGTGGCCGACACCGCGCGCACGCTGGGCGTGGCATGCGAGTGCAAGGTCTTGACCGGCGTCCAGCCATGGCAGGAAATCGTGCGCGCTGCGCTCGATCATCACGCTGACCTGATCTGCATGAGCTCGCATGGTCGCCACGGCGCCAGCGAGCACATTCTGGCGAGCCAGACGGCGCGGGTGATCGAGCACGCGCATCTGCCTGTCCTGCTGTTTCGCTGAGAGGAGGGTGTGCGCATCGTGGATCTGCCATCCCTGCCTGCGACCGGGTCCGTTGCCGCTGCCGACACGCCGGTGCGAGAACTCGACCGCGCATTGTATGCCCAGCTCGCCTGGTGGACGCAGGGCCTGTCCCCGGCCTCGCTGGCGGCGGCGGCCACCGACTGGCTGGTGCACCTGGCCAGCTCCCCCGACAAGCAGCGCGAACTCGTCATCAAGGCGCAGCGCAAGCTGCTGCGCCTGGCGGCAAGCGCTGCCGCACGTGCCGATCAGAACCGGGCGCCCTGCATCGCACCGCTGCCGCAAGACCGCCGCTTCGCCGCGCCCGAATGGCAGGCGTGGCCATTCAACCTGATCCACCAGGCGTTCCTGTTCGAGCAGCAATGGTGGTACAACGCCACGACCGGCGTGCCCGGGGTGACGCGGCATCACGAGCAGGTATGGACCTTTGCCGTGCGCCAGGCACTCGACATGTTTTCGCCATCCAATTTCCTGCTGACGAATCCGGTCGTGCTCAAAGAAACCTGGCGTTCCGGCGGCATGAATCTGGTCAAGGGTTGGCACAATGCGCTCGAGGACGCGAGCGGCGCCGCAACGACGGCGCCAACGGGATTCGAGCCGGGCCGGGGCGTGGCCCTGACACCGGGCAAGGTGGTGTACCGCAACCGTCTTATCGAGCTGATCCAGTACGAGCCGGCGACCGCCACCGTCTGCGCCGAGCCGGTCCTGATGGTGCCGCCATGGATCATGAAATACTACATTCTCGACCTGTCACCGGCCAATTCCCTGGTGCGCTACCTGGTCGGCCAGGGCCACACCGTCTTCATGATTTCCTGGAAAAATCCGGACGCGGCCGACCGTGATCTCGGGATGGATGATTACCTGCAGCTGGGTGTGATGGCGGCCATCGACCAGGTCGCCGCGCGGCGCTCCGGGTACGCGATCCAGGCGCTCGGCTACTGCCTGGGCGGCACGCTGCTGGCAATTGCCGCAGCTGCCATGGCGCGCGACGGCGACGAGCGCCTGGCCAGCCTGACGCTGCTGGCGGCGCAGGTTGACTTCACCGAGCCGGGCGAACTGGGCCTGTTCATCGACGAGAGTCAGCTGAACTTCCTCGACAACGTCATGGCCGGCAAAGGCTATCTCGACGGCACGCAGATGGAAGGCGCGTTTGCGCTGCTCAATGCGAAGGACATGGTCTGGTCGCGCATGGTGCAGAATTATCTGCTGGGGAAGGGCCGGCGCGTCACCAGCGACCTGGCGGCCTGGAATGCCGACGCCACCCGGATGCCGTACCGCCAGCAAAGCGAATACCTGCGCAGCCTGTATCTCGACAACGATCTGGCGCAGGGCCGCTACCGCGTGGGTGGCCGTCCGGTCGCGCTGTCCGACCTGCACTTGCCCATATTCGTGCTCGGTACCCGGCGCGACACGGTCGCGCCCTGGCTGTCGGTCTACAAGCTGCACCTGCTGGCCGACGCTGACATCACGTTCTGCCTGACGGATGGCGGTCACAATGCCGGTGTCGTCAACCCGCCACTGGCAAGTGGCGGGCACGGCTACCAGATCGCCACCCGCGCCCGCGACGGCCGCTATCTCGATCCCGACGCCTGGTGCGCCGCCGCGCCGCAGCAGGCCGGCTCGTGGTGGCCGGCCTGGGAGCACTGGCTGCGCAGCCACGCCACCGCGCAGATCGCCGCCACCGTAGTGACGCCCGTCGATCCGGACGCGGTGCTGGACGATGCGCCGGGCCGTTACGTGCTGGTGCGGTAGGCCTATTTCACCGGTGGGCCACGGTGACGGCAGTTTTTGACGTGCATCATTCAAATTGCGCGCCCATCCCGGCACACTGCATGCCGTGACTGCCAACCACATGGCACGCGTCCATCAACCAGGGAGCCCCCATGGATACCAAAAAAATACGCCGCATGAACGCGGTCTTCTACGCGCTGCTGGCACAGGCCGCCGCCGTCCACGGTGCTGCGGCGCAGACGCCGGCGGACACCACGTCGTCGTCCGTCAAGCAGGACACCATCGACAGCGAACCCGTAAGCGACGCAGTCGCTGTGGTGTGACGGTGCTCAGGCAAAACAAGATGGTGCAGGGCACCGCCGACGCCGCGCCATGGCGGCGTGGCGTTTACTCCAGTTGCAGGGCCGCGATCAGTGCGGCGTCGCGCCCGTAGATGTCGGGTGCAAACAAGGCCCGGCCCTGGCGATCGACCAGGGCCGTTGCATAGAACAGCACGACGGGCACCGGTTCGGTCAGCTTGACGAACCGGTTCTTGCCCGCACTCATGGCGGCAGTCACCTGCGCACCGCTCCACTGCTGCGGATCGGCCAGCACGAATTGCGCAAGCTCGGCCGGTTGTTCGACGCGGATGCAGCCATGGCTCAGGTCGCGGTGTGCGCGCTTGAACAGTTCCCTGGCCGACGTTGAATGCAGGTAGATATTCATCGGGTTGGGCAGTGCAAACTTGACGTCGCCCAGCACATTGCGCGGACCGGGGCGCTGCCTGACCCTGACGCCGCCGGCCCGCAGGCGATTTGCTGTATCGCCAGCGCCAACCTGCAGCACGTGCCCGTCCGACCCGACCAGTTCCATGTCGTTCTGCTGCAAATAGGCAGGATTGCGCGCCAGCTTCGGGAGGATTTCATTTTTCTGGATGCTGGCCGGAACATTCCAGTAAGGCGCGAATTCCAGGTAGCGCATGTCTCCGATGAACAGCGGCGTGGGCGTGCGGCCGCGCGCGCCGACGATCACGCGCATTTCCAGTGCCGGCGCCGCAAAGTTGTCCCTGGCATCGAAGGCCCACAAGCGGTAGGTGGGTACATTCACGACGACGACGCGTCCGTGCGCCGGGGGCGGGGGCAGCCAGCGCAGGCGTTCGAGTGTCAACGCCAGCTGGGCGATGCGATGCGCGGGCGGCACCGACAGGGCCGTGATCGTCGCAGCGCCCAGTACGCCGTCTTCATCCAGCCCGTGCCGCGCCTGGAACCGCCGCACGGCGCCGGCCAGTGCCGGCGTATAGATGCCGTCGCTGGCCGTGGGCGCCTGCGCGTCCAGATCGCCCAGCAACTGGAGCCGCGCCTGTAGCAGGGCCGCGCCCGCGTACGGCTCACCGGCGTGGATGGCGGCCCGTGCGACCGGCGGCAGCGCGGGCCAGGCCGGTGTTGCCCCGGACAGTGTGCGGTACTGTGCCAGCGCCGCCTTGACCCTGCCATACAGCGGAATGGCGGGTACGGCTGCGTCGATGGCCCGTGCCAGCCCTTGCGCGTCGTGCACGGTGGCCAGGCGCTGGCGCGGGCCGAAGCCGGTGTCGGGCGCTGCGGAAACCCGGCTGGCCCAGGCCGCGCGGCCCCCGTGCAGATCGCACAGGTACTGCACCATCGCGCGGTCGAGGTCGCGCGCGAATGCCGCCGATGCACCCTCCGGGCCGGCCAGGCGCCGGGTCAGCTCGTCCACCTGATAGCGGCGGACGTCGAGGCCGTGCTCGGGCGCCGCGCGCAGCAGTTGCAGTGCAAGCGGGGCCAGGCCCTGCGCACCGGACAGCCAGGATGCATCGGTTGCGGCGATCGGGGCACAAGGATTGACCACGGGCGCCGGGACCTCGGCGCCCGCGACGGCATCATGCGCAAATGCGGCGGAACCCGTGGCAGCTTGAAGCAGCAACAGCAGGAGAAGATGCGCGGCGCCGCCATGTGCTTTGGCGGGCCAGGTCAGACGGGGAACTGCCATGGGGTGTGGTGCATGCGCTGTGATGGAGGGGAAATGTGACAGTCATCAAAGTTACACCCTGCGGCGTCTGGCAGTCGTTGATCTGCATCAATCGAGCAAGTCGCTTGTGCCAAGACCGCGCCACGATGGACGCGGTCTCTCCACGATCAGAAGTAGTACCGCAGCGACGCCCCGGCCGTGGCCTGCGGCACGGTCGTCACCAGCAAGCCGCCGACCGTGCCATACGCGATATCGCTGGCGAACTCGTGCGGCTGCAGCGTGGCAAACAGCGCGCCCTGGAACTTGCCCAGATCGTAGGTCGCCTTCATGTCGTAGCGCACATAGGTCGGCATGTCGCGCTCGTACAGCGGCGTGCCCATGTAGTAGGGATTGCCGGCCGTGACGTACACGTCGCCACTGAGCGACAGCCGGCCCGGGCCCATCGCCGTGCGGTACTGGACGCCGGCCTTCCACGTGTGTTCCGGCACCGACAGGCGCGGGCCGGCGCCAGGCGCGGGGTTGTCCAGCTGCGCGCGCAGGATGCGGCCGTAGCTCAGGTAAGTGCTCAGCGCGCTGCTGATCTGGTAATGCAGGTCAAGTTCGAGACCCCGGCGCGTGGTCTGGCCGGACGCGACGAACACGTCCGGCGCCGTGTTGATGATCTCGTCATCGTTCTGGATAGTGTAGAACGCGCCGGACACGCTCAGGCCGTCGAGTAGCGCCGCCTTGAAACCGAGGTCGTGCGATCGTACCCGGCTCGGATCGATCCCTGGATTGCTGCGCCCGCCGGGCGCACCCAGTGGACCCAGGCTGCCGCTGGTGCTGATCTGCTCGGCCGCCGGCGAGCGGAAGCCCTGGGCGATGTTCGCGTACAGCTCGACAGCAGGCAGCACGTTCCAGATCGCGCCGTATTTTGGTGTGACCACCGAGGCTTCGTAGCCGGTCGATGCGGCGGGCAGCTTGCGGTTGACGAGGTCGTAGTCGAAGCGGTCGTAGCGCGCGCCACCGTGCAGCTTGAGTGTGGGCAGAATGCGGTACTGGCCCTGGATGAACGCGCCGTAGGTCAACAGGTCGAGGGCCTGGTTGTTGACGTAGCTGGCGGTCGGCTGGCGGTTGCGGTATTGCTGGCGGAACGCATCGCCCTTGTCCTGGCGAGCCTCAAAGCCGGCCGTCAGCACGCCGGCTGAGCCGAAGACCCAGGTATTGCCACCGCGCGCGCCGAAGATGTCGCGCTCGTCATAGCCATAGGTGTGCAGTGTGGTGCTGGTCTGGATCGCGCGGCTGCGGGCAAAGTCTTCCGCGTAGGCGGTGGCGAACCAGCCCGCGTCGCCCGATGCCGGACTGCGGTTGACCACGAGCGTCTTGCGGTGCGCATCGCCAAAGCCCGGCAGGTTGAACATGGTGTCATGCGGATCGACGAGGCCGGCTTCCATCGCCGGCAGCGACAGGTAGCCGGCGCCGGCATAGTCCGACTTGTAATAGGTGGCGCGCAGGCTGTAGACACCATCCCCGATATTGGTCGAGAGCTTCCAGAACAGGTTGCTGCGGTCGAGGCTGGCGCCGTGGCGGAAACCGTCGAGGCTGTAGCGGTCGGCCACCAGCAGCGAACGGATACGGCCAAGGTCGTTCGAGAGCACGAGCGAGCCGCGCCGCCCGCCATAACTTTCCACGGTCACCGTCGCGCTCGATGGCGTGGCCGCGCCGCCTTCGCGGGTGCGGATTGCCACCGCACCGGCGCGGTTCTGGTCACCGTACAGGGCGGAGACGGGGCCCTTGATGACGTCGAAGGTGTCGATCATGTCGCCGGTCATCCATTCGAGGAAGGCTGGGCCGTGGCCCGCGCCGCCCTGGCTCGATGGAATGTTCTGCGGCACGCCGTCGATATAGATGGCGGTGTCTGCGCCGTGCGTGCCCTGGGTGGCGAAGCCGCGCATGCGGAAGCCGTTGCCGGTGTCGCCCTGGTCGATATTGTTAGCGACCACGCCCGGCACGCGGCGAAACACGTTCGAGATGTCGCGCCCGATGTCGAGCGTGGCCAGGTCTTCGGCTGTCACGGTGGTCACGCTGCCCGGCAGCGACCTGGCGCCCAGGCCAGGCGCGAGCCGTTCATTGTCGCCGCGCTGACCACGGACTTCGACGACTTGCGCCGAGGATTCGGCCAGTGGCGCGAGGTCGGGCGTCTCGTCAGCCGCGACGGCGGCGCCGCCAAGCAGGCAGGTGAGCATGACGGCGCGGGGAATCGCACGCAGGCGGGTGGAACGGGTAGCGGGTTGCAAGATCAATACTCCAGAGTGAATGGCAGGTCAGCTGTTCGATGCGAATCAGCGGGCGCAAATGGTGCCGGCGTACAGGTCGACGCACGAATCCTCGCCTTATTGATAATGATATCTCATTACTGAGTTAGGGATGATTGTTTCTTGCCTGGCATGAGATGCACGTGCTGTTTTCAGAGATCGACCGATCGACAGCGTCATGCTGGTATCAAATTTTTCTATTTCTATTTGCCGGCTATTGCTCTCTATGATGGTCAGACTGCGCCAGCGGCGCCACAGCGTGCCGACCACCGATATGAAGAATTCAGGAGACCACATGGCTGACCACCAGCACCCGAGCCAGCTGCTCGCCAGCTTCGCCGCCAACCTGCACTACGAGCAGATTCCCGATGCCGTGCGCATGCGCACCGAAGACCTGTTTCTCGACTGGATCGGTTCCGCGCTGGCCGGCCGCACGTCGCGCGCCGTGCAGACCATCGACCGCTACGCGCAGACGATGGGGCCGGGCGGTGGTCCCTGCGAGGTGCTGATCTCGCGCCGCACGACCACGCCGCTGTTCGCGGCGATGGTCAATGCCGCTGCCTCGCACGTCGCCGAACAGGACGACGTGCACAACGGCTCGGTATTCCATCCGGGCGCGGTCGTGTTTCCGGCGGCACTGGCGGTCGCGCAGTCGATCGGCGCCAGCGGGCGCGACCTGCTGACGGCGGCCGTGGCCGGCTACGAGGTCGGCATCCGCGTCGGCGAATTTCTTGGCCGCTCGCATTACCGCATCTTCCACACCACGGGCACGGCCGGCACGCTGGCGGCTGCGGCAGCGGCGGGGCACTTGCTCAAGCTCACGCCCGAGCAGATGTTGCATGCCTTCGGTTCGGCCGGCACGCAGGCGGCGGGCCTGTGGGAATTCCTGCGCGATGCTGCGGATTCGAAGCAGTTGCACACGGCCGCCGCAGCCGCAAACGGCCTGACATCGGCCTACCTGGCGCAGGACGGTTTCACCGGTGCCCGCCGCATCCTCGAGGGCGCGCAGGGCATGGCGGCGGGCATGTCGAGCGACGCCGATCTGGTCAAACTGACCGACCGCCTGGGCGAGCGCTGGGCACTGGCCGAAACGTCCTTCAAATTCCACGCGTCGTGCCGGCACACGCATCCCGCTGCCGACGCCTTGCAGCAGGTGATGCGAACCCATGGCCTGCAACCCGGGCAGATCGCGCGCGTGCTCGCGCACGTGCACCAGGGCGCAATCGACGTGCTGGGCGCGGTCGTCGATCCGCACACGGTGCACCAGGCCAAATTCTCGATGGGGACGGTGCTGGCGCTGATCGCGCATTACGATGTGGCCGGCCTGAGCGAGTTCGAGGAGCATTTCAATGCGGCGCCGATTGCCGCGTTTCGTGGCAAGGTGGGCATGGAATTCGACGACGAAGTCGACACCGCGTATCCGGCGCGCTGGATCGGCAAGGTCACGGTCGAGACGACCGATGGCCGGCGCCTGGCTGGCCGGGTCGACGAACCGAAGGGCGACCCTGGTAACACCTTGTCGCGCGCTGAACTCGAACAGAAAGCGCTGCGGCTGGCGCTGTTTGGCGAAGCCGCAAGCGAGGCCGAGATGCACGCGCTGGCCGCGCGCGTCTGGAACCTGGCGGACGCGCCCAGAGTGGGAAACCTGTTTGCCTGAGCAGACCTGATACAGTCGTGACACTCTCGTCTCCCGCTGTATCAGCTTTTCCGATGGCACTGAACAATATTCTCAGAAGGCTGGACCTCACCAGCCTGCAGCTTTTCCTGGCAATCCACGAAGAAGGTTCACTCACCCGGGCCGCCGAGCGCGAAGCCATTGCCGTCTCGGCCGCCAGCAAGCGGCTGGCCGACATGGAGGGGGCGCTGGGCGTGGCGCTGATGGTGCGCGCCGCGCGCGGCATGACCTTGACCCCGGCCGGCGAATCGCTGCTGACGCACGCGCGCCGCATCCTGCTCAGTGTCGACAAGATCGGCCAGGAACTGGCCGAGCACGCCCAGGGCTTGCGCGGCTACGTGCGCATGGTGGCGAACCTGTCGGCCATCGTGGAATTTCTGCCCGAAGACTTGCGCGCGTTCCTGAACCTGCACGAACAGATCCGGCTCGACCTGGAAGAGCGACCCAGCGGCGATGTCGTCAAGGGCGTCGAAGACGGCTTCGCCGAGATCGGCATCTGCTCGGGCGACACCGATACCCGCGACCTGCACAGCCACCTGTACCGGCGCGACCGCATCGTGCTCGTCATGCGGCACGACCATGCGCTGGCCGGGCGCGGCCGCGTCCCGTTCGCCGACACGCTCGACTTCGATCACGTCGGCCTGCACGCAGACAGCTCGATCAACAAGCGCACGCACCTCGCCTCGCGCGCCTCTGGCCGGCCATTGAAAACCCGCATCCACGTGCCCGGTTTTGACGCCGTGTGCCGCATGGCGCAGGTGGGCATGGGCCTGGGCGTGATTCCCCACGAAGTCTTTACCGCCATCGGCCAGCCGCTGGGGCTGGTCGCTGTCGAGATCGACGAGCCGTGGGCCGAACGCGAGCTGCGCATCGTCGTGCGCGAAGAAAAGGGCTTGTCGCCGGTGACGCGGGCGCTGCTCGCGCATCTCGGTGCTGCTGAAGAGCGTTCGCGGTTGACGAAGGCTCGTTGAAAAGAAACGGTTGGACGTGCCGGGCCCGTTGTCTCTATGCTGGGTCGACAAGTTACAACCATCGACGAGACCAGCATGAACCTCAACAGCAGCATTCCGGATGGCGCCCTGCGCGGCGTGCGCGTCATCGAAATGGGCCAACTGATTGCCGGCCCGTTCGCCGGCAAGACACTGGGCGAATTCGGCGCCGACGTCATCAAGATCGAGGCCCCTGGCAGCGGCGACCCGCTGCGCAACTGGCGCATGATCAAGGAAGGCACGTCGGTCTGGTGGCAGGTGCAGTCGCGGAATAAACGCTCGATCGCCCTCGACCTGCGCAGCGCCGAAGGCCAGGACATCGCCCGCAAGCTGATCGCCGAAGCCGATGTGCTGATCGAGAACTTCCGCCCCGGCACACTGGAAGGCTGGGGCATGGGTTGGGATGCGCTGTCGGCCATCAATCCGGGTCTCGTCATGCTGCGCATCTCGGGCTATGGCCAGACCGGCCCGTACCGCGACCTGCCGGGCTTTGGCGCCATCGGCGAAGCGATGGGCGGCCTGCGCCACCTGACGGGCGAACCCGACCGCGTGCCGGTGCGCTGCGGCGTGTCCATTGGCGATACGCTGGCCGCTCTGCACGGCACCATCGGCGTGCTGACGGCGCTGTATCACCGCAAGGTCAACGGCGGCAAGGGCCAGGTGATCGACGTCGCCCTGCACGAGGCCGTGTTCAATGTCATGGAAAGCCTGCTGCCCGAATACAGCGCGTTCGGCGCCGTGCGCGAAGCGGCCGGCAGCGCGCTGCCCGGCATCGCGCCGTCGAACGCCTACCGCTGCAACGATGGCTACGTACTCATCGCCGGTAACGGCGACAGCATCTTCAAGCGCCTGATGGCCGTGATCGGGCGCGACGACCTCGCGCACGACCCGGCGCTGGCCGACAATGCCGGCCGCGTCGTGCGCGTGGCCGAGATCGACGCCGCCATCAGCGTCTGGACGGCAATCCGCCCGATCACCGAGGTGCTCGACTTGCTGGGTGGCGCCCGCGTTCCGGCCGGCAAGGTCTATACGGCCAAAGACATCGCGGAAGATCCCCATTACCGGGCGCGCGACATGATCCTGGCCCAGTCCACGCGCGACGGTTACGACCTCGAGGTGCCGGGCGTCGTTCCCAAGTTGCTGGGCACGCCGGGCAGCGTGCGCACCTCCGCGCCGGGCCTGGGTGACGATACCGATGGCGTGCTGCGCGAACTGGGATTGAGTGAGCCGGACATCGCCGCCTTGCGCGACAAGGGAGTGGTCGCATGAACCGGTGGAACGGCGCTGGCCGCCGCATCCACATGCAGGAAGTCGGCACGCGCGACGGCTTGCAGGCCGAGTTGGTGTTCGTGCCGACCGCCGACAAGATCGCGCTGGTGAACAGCCTGTCGCAGGCTGGCATGGACAAGATCGAAGTCACCGCATTTGTATCGCCCAAAGCCATCCCGGCGCTGGCCGATGCGCAGCAGGTGATGCTCGGCATCGACCGCGTGCCGGGCGTGATCTACAGCGCGCTGGTGCCAAACGTGCGCGGCGCCGAGCGCGCGATCGAGAGCCGCACCGATGAACTGAACCTGGTGATGTCGGCCAGCGAAACGCACAACCTGGCCAATCTGCGCATGACGCAGGCGCAATCGTTCCAGGGCTTGTGCGAAGTGGCCGCCCTGGCGCGGCAAGCGGCGCTGGCCGTCAATATTTCGTTGTCGTGTTCGTTCGGCTGCCCGATGGAAGGCGACGTGCCGGAAGACACGGTGCTGGCCTGGTGCGCGCGTTTCATCGACGAGGCGGGCGCCGACGGCATTACGCTGTGCGACACGACCGGCATGGCGTACCCGAGCCAGGTGGCGGCGCTGACGGCGCGTTTTCGCGCAGCCTGGCCGGATACCGAACTGAGCCTGCACTTTCACAATACTCGCGGCATGGGGCTGGCCAACGTGCTGGCCGGGATCGATGCGGGCGCCGACCGCTTCGACGCGTCGCTTGGCGGCATTGGCGGCTGTCCGTATGCACCCGGCGCTTCGGGCAATGTCTGCACCGAAGAGGTGGTGCATGCGCTGCAGTTGATGGGCTACGACACGGGTGTCGATCTGGGGCGCTTGCTGGACGCATCGTCGCGGCTGCCGGCATTGATCGGGCACGAGACGCCAAGCCAGATCGTCAAGGCGGGCCGGCGGCTCGATCTGCACCGGCCACCCGGGGATTTTGAAGCGATCAGGGAGCGCGCCGAAGCGCGCCCGGTGTAAACCCAGGCCATCGCCGGTTTGCAAAAAACTATTTTAATAATTCAGGAGACACCATGAAATCGATTCATTCGCTGCGCATGCGCGCCAGTATGCTCGCCGTCGGCGCAGCACTTGTCAGCATCGGCGCGCACGCGCAGGACAATTATCCCGCGCGCGCCATCACGCTGATGGTCTCGGCAGCACCAGGCGGCACGACCGACCTGGCCGCGCGCATGATTTCCGATCCGCTGTCCAAGGCACTGGGCAAACCGGTCGTCGTCGAGAACCGGCCGGGCGGGGCGGGCGCGATCGCTGCCTCGGCCGTCAAGCGGGCCAGGCCGGACGGCTATACCTTGCTGGTGCAGTACTCGGGCTTTCACGTCATCACGCCGCACGTGGTCAAGGCCGGCTTCGATCCGATCAAGGATTTCACGCCGGTTGCGAACCTGATCGTGGCGCCGCAAGTGTTCGTCGTGCGGCCCGATCTGCCGATCAAGACCTTGCCCGAGCTGGTCAGCTATGCCAAGGCGCACCCCGGCAAACTCAATTACGCATCGTCCGGCAATGGCTCGCTGCAGCACGTGACGGGCGAAATGCTGAATCAGATGAGCGGCACGAATATCGCCCACGTGCCGTACAAAGGTACGGGCCCGGCAATTACCGATCTACTCGGTGGTAACGTCGAGATGACCTTCACGACCGCGCCGCCGCTGCTGGCCCACATCCGGTCCGGCAAGCTGCGCGCCATTGCTGTGACCGGCAACGTTGCGCTGCCGAGTCTGCCCAACGTGCCGACGACGGCGACGATCAAAGGGTACGAGAAGCTGGACGTGAGCTCATGGTTTGCCGTGTACGCGCCTGCCAACACGCCCAAGCCGATCGTGGACAAGCTGACGGGCGAGATCAAGAAAATCATGGCGACCGATGCATTCAAACGCAAGGCGCAGGAGCAGGGTGCGTACGCGGTCTACATGACGCCGCAGGAACTGGCGGCGCATACGAGCAAGGAATATCAGACGTGGGGCAAGTTTGTGAAGGATGCCAAGATCACGGGGGAGTGATGGCGTAGCGCACCTGCTGTTGCAGTCACGGCAGGTGTGGATCACCGGGGGAATCCCCCGGCATCCACGTCAGGAATTGAGCACGTTCACAAAGCCACCCAACGACATCGGGCGGTGAAACAAAAAGCCCTGCATCGTCGAACACCCGTGCGCGCGCAGATAGCGCGCCTGCACTTCGGTTTCCACGCCTTCGGCCACCAGGTCCAGATTCAGGCCGCGTGAAATCGAGATGATCGCCAGCACGACCGGATAATGCCCATCCTCGTCGCTGATCTGCTGCACGAACGACTGGTCGATCTTGATCGTCTGGATCGGAAACCGGTGCAGATACGCGAGCGATGAATATCCGGTGCCAAAATCGTCAATCGCCACCGACACGCCCAGTTGCCCGAGCTTTTTCAGCTGCTCGATCGCATACTGCGGATTGCGGATGCAGATGTTTTCGGTGATTTCGACAGCAATCCGGCCGGGACCGATGTCATAGCGCTGCAAGGCATTGCGCATCGTTTCGAAGAATTTGCTGTGGTCGAGATAATGCGGCGACAGATTCAGCGATAGCGTCAACTCGTTCGCGCCGTCCGTGCCCCACTGCGCCATGTCGCGGCACAGCGTGTCGATCATCCACTCCGAGATCGGGACGATCAGGCCGCTTTCTTCGGCGAACGGGAGGAACTCGCCGGGCATGATCAGGCCGCGCACCGGATGGTTCCAGCGCATCAGCGCTTCGGCGCCGATGATGCGGCCACTGGCGGCGTCGATCTGCGGCTGGTAGTACATCTCGAGTTCATTGCGTTCGAGCGCGCGGCGCAGATGCTGTTCCAGCGCGACGTTCTGGTGCAGTGCATCGTGCATCGACGGGTCGTAGAAGGCGTGCCCATTCTTGCCGAGGTCCTTCACGCGGTACATCGCGATGTCGGCATTGCGCAGCAATTCATCGATCGATTCGCCGTGTTCGGGGTAGATGGCCACGCCGATCGACGCCGAAATATGTACCTCGTTGCCGTCCAGGTCGAACGGTTGCTGCAGCCGCTCGATGAACTTGTCGGCGACCACGCGCGCATCTTCGCGCGCGCGCAGATCGGGCAGCACGATCGTGAACTCGTCTCCGCCCTGGCGCGCCAGTGTGTCGCCCTTGCGCAGGCAATCCTTCAGGCGCAGCGCCACCTGCTGCAGCAATTTGTCGCCATGGCCGTGGCCGAGCGTGTCGTTGACGAGCTTGAAGCGGTCCAGGTCGATGAACATCACGGCCAGCTCGGTGCGCTTGCGCCGGGCCTGCAGCATGGCCAGGCCGAGCCGGTCCTTGAACAGCACGCGATTGGGCAGGTCGGTCAGGATGTCGTGGTAGGCCTGGTGATGGATGACCGCCTCGGCACGCTTGCGTGCGCTGACATCGCGTGCGATGCCGTAGGTGCCGACATAGGTCGGCGTGTGCGGATCGCGTTTTTCGCGGTGCATGCCGATCGCGTTGAGCGAGATCGTCATCACGGACGTGTCGGCGGCGTCGTGCGTGTGCTGAACACCCGCGCGGCATGTCACGCGCAGCTCGACGTCGCGCGAGGCCCGCTCGCCGACACGCCGCTCGTTGAAGACGTACAGTGCGCGCTCGCGGTCTTCGGCATGCAGCAGCGCTGTGTAGTGCTGACCCAGCAGCTCTTCGCGTTCATAGCCCAGCATCTGGCACGCGCGGTCGTTTACGTAGGTAAATCGCCCTTCGTGACCGAGCATGTAAATCATGTCGGGCGAGGCATCGACGAGGTAACGGTATTTTTTTTCGGACAGCGCGAGCGCCGCCACCATGCGGCGGTTGGTCTGCTGCAGGTCGCGCTGCTTGAGCGCGTTGTCCACCGTGCGCAGCAATTCTTCGCGGCTGAACGGCTTGCGCAGGTAATCGTGGGCGCCGCGCTTCAGCGCCCCAATGGCCGAATCGATGCCGACGGTGCCGCTGACCACGATGACGTCGGCCTTGATGTCTTGCTGATTGATGAAGTCCATGACCTGATGCCCGTCGACATCCATCATGAGCAGGTCAAGCAGCACCAGGTCGAAGCGCATCTCTGCCAGACACGCCAGCGCGGCAGTGCCGCTGTCGGCCGTCGTGATGGCGTAGCTGCTGCCTTTGAGCATTTCCTGCAGCGAGGCCAGTACGCGCGGCTCGTCGTCGACCAGCAGCAGGCGGGGGCGGTGAGGCGAGGGGATAGCGGAGGCTTCAAGATGAGTAGGCAGCGTGCCCCGGATGCTGGCCGGGAGTCCGGTAGTTCGAAATCGATTCATCGTCATTCTGTCAGTGCCGTGCGATTTTCTTTGCCTGGCGCCCGTGGACGCTGCAGACGTTCATGTCTAATCTTTCACATAATGCCAGCTTATCCGTTGCATTTGAGTCATGACAATGCAATCGTGTGCAGAAATGCGTCATGTCAGATGGGTTTCGTTCCTGTATGGCGACAGAAACGCGGCCGCACTCTCCACTTTTTCTTGATGGTGAACTGTCAAGAATGCTGTTTTCTTTGTGCCCCAGCTCCCTAGAATGATCCCGTAGCACTTGTTTTCACCCTTACGCGGGATTCGTCATGCCTTCCAGTCAACGACTTCGCGGCGTCTTTTCGCCCGTGCTCACCCCCTTCGATACCGACCGGACGCCATCCGTGGCGCGCTTCATCCGTCATTGCCAATGGCTCGTCAAGCAGGACGTCGGCCTGTCGATCTTCGGCACCAATTCGGAAGCGACCTCGCTGGCGGTGGCGGAAAAACACCGCCTTCTCGATGCCTTGCTCGACGCCGGCTTGCCCGCAGCGCGGATGATGCCGGGGACCGGCGCGTGCGCCGCTGCCGACGCCATCGAACTGACCCGGCATGCCGTGGATGCCGGCTGCGGGGGTGTCCTGATGCTGCCGCCGTTCTATTACAAAGGCGTCAGTGATGAGGGCCTGTTTCGCAGTTTTGCCACGGTGATCGACGCCGTGGCCGATCCGCGCCTCAAGATCTACCTGTATCACATTCCGCCAGTCACGCAAGTCCCGATCAGCCTGGCGTTGATCGAGCGGCTGCTCAAGGCCTATCCCGGCACGATCGCCGGCGTCAAGGACAGTTCAGGCGACTGGGCCAATACCGATGCGATGCTCAGGCACTTCCAGCCCGAGGGCTTCGACGTGTTCGCCGGCAGCGAAACCCTGTTGCTGGCCACGCTGCGCGGCGGAGGCGCCGGCTGCATCACGGCCACCGGCAATGTCAATCCGGCGCCGATGGTCGCGCTGTACGACCACTGGCAGCACGCCGGCGCCGACGCTGACGCCGACCTCGATGCCCGGCAACGATCGCTGGACCAGACCCGCGCCGTGTTCCAGCAATTTCCATTGATCGCTGCGATGAAGGCGGCGCTGGCATGGAAGACCGGGGACGAAGCGTGGCGCACGGTGCGTCCGCCCCTGATCGAATTGACGCCCGACCAGTCACGCAAGCTCGAACGCGAATTGGACGAGCTCGGCTTCACGATGCCGCATGTGGAGGACATGCGGTAGCGCCATCTGCTTTCCATCCAGTGTTATCCCCGCATGCCAGAACGAAGTAATTCATAACAATATATTGGAGACAAGTTCCATGGCTATCAAACAAAGCGGTATCCCAAGGCGCAGGGCCCTGGGCGTCATCAGCCTCGCGCTGTGCGCCGGCATGGTGCCGGCATGGGCGCTGGCGGACACGTATCCGTCCAAGCCCGTCAAGGTCATCGTCGGCTTTTCGCCTGGCGGCGCGGTCGACAATGTCGCGCGGCTGCTCTCGCAAAGCATGGGCAAGAGCATGGGCGGCTCGTTCTACGTGGAGAACCGGCCCGGCGCCACCGGCATCATCGCGGCCGAGCAGGCGGCCAAGGCGCCGGCCGACGGCTACAGCATCCTGGTGGCGACGCAGTCGACGATGGTGGTCGCGCCCAGCATCTATCCCAAGATGAAGGTCGACCCGGTGGCCGACTTCACCCCGATCTCGCTGCTGGCCTCGGTGCCGATGGTCATGGTGGTCAACCCCGGCGTGCCGGCCAGGAATGTGCAGGAACTGCTGGCCTACGCAAGGGCGCAAAAAGACGGGCTGTCGTATGGCTCGTCCGGGCTGGGCGGCCCTCAGCACGTGGCGGCCGAACTGTTCGCCTCGATGGGGAAGGTGAATATGGTGCACGTGCCCTACAAGGGCGAAGCCAATGCCATCGCCGATCTGCTTGGCAACCAGATTCCGGTCATGTTCGGTAACCTGCCGTCGCTGCTGCCGCATATCAGGAGCGGCAAGCTGCGGGCAATCGCGGTAAGCAGCCTGCAGCGCAGCAGCGCGGCGCCCGACATCCCGACGGTTGCCGAGTCCGGGCTGCCGGGCTTCGAGGCCCTGACGTGGTTCGGGATGTTCGTGCCGACGGGTACGCCACAGCCCATCGTCGACCGGCTCAATGCCGAAGTGAAAAAAAGCCTGGCCTCGGCCGACGTGCGCGCGAAGCTCGAGCAGCAGGGGTTGACGGCCGGTGGTGGCACGTCGGCCGAGCTGAAGGCCTACATGCGGCTGGAAGTGCCGAAGTGGGCCGGCCTGCTGCGCAACGCGAACATCAAGGCCGAGTAGGCCGGTGCATCATGCTCGCCCGGGCCGGGCTGCAGCATCGCGCGCGGCGCATTCATCGAGCAGTCCACTCAGCAGGCGGCTGAATGGCGAGCGGGCGCGCCACAACATGCCCAACGTGCGCTGTGGCGCCTCGCCATCCAGCGGGATGAGCGAGACGCCCGGTGGCAGCGGCCATGCGCGCGGCCAGTCCGGCACCAGGGATACGCCCAGTCCCCGTTCGACCAGCAGCGCGATCGCATCGAGCGCGTCGAGTTCGAAGCGCTCGCGCGGGAAAATCTGCTGCGCCTGCAGGTAACGGTCGGCGAGCTGGCCACCCCAGTTGTTGCGGTCGTAGCGGATCAGCGGCTGCGTGGCCAGCAGTTCGAGCGCCGGGATGTGCGCGAGCGGCGTCGGCGCCAGCACCACCAGCGGCTCGGAGCGCAGGGCGCGCCAGACAAGCGATTTGGGAATGGCGAACTGCGGCTCGATCAGCAAGGCGGCATCGAGCGCCTCGCTCAGGACATTGTGGTACAGCAGGCGCGATACATCGGCCTCCATGAAGACGTCGACCTTCGGATGCAGTTCGGCGAGCGTCGACAGAATTGCGGGCAGCATGCCGGTCAGCGCCGTCGAAATCGTGCCCAGGCGCAGTTCGCCGGCAAACGCATCTTCGGACGCCGCCGCCTTGAGTTCGCGTACTTCGCGCTGGAAGCGGCGCGCGCGGGCCAGCACGCGGGCGCCGCCTTCGGTCAGCCGGACCGTGCGGCCGCTGCGCTCGATCAGTTTCACATGCAGCTCGTCTTCGAGCACGCGCACGCGCTGCGCGAGCGCGGTTGGCGTCACGTTCAGGCGCCGTGCGGCTTCGGCCATCGAACCGCATTCGGCGATCGTCACGAAACTGTCCAGGAAGCGCGTTTCCATAATCAACTTTCTCTTCATTCACACCGAGCGAAGATGAAATTGTCCTTGCTTCTTGTGGCGAGCACAATAGCGTTTCAACCTGCTTTCGATACCCATGACCATCGCCACGACCACCAGCAGCGCTGTCACGGCCACGGCCCCCGGGCCGGCGTCCGTGACGCTGCCGCCCCGCCTGCGCAGGCTGCGCTGTCTCGACGACTTCGAAGCCGCTGCCCGACGCCATCTGCCGCGGCCCGTATTCGGCTATATCGCGATGGCGGCCGAGACCCGGCGCAGCTTTGACGACAACCGCAGCGCGTTCGACGATTACCGTTTCATGCCCCGCGTGCTCAACGATGTCTCGGTGCGCAGCACGGCCACGACGCTGTTCGGGCGCGATTACGCCGCGCCATTCGGCATCGCGCCTCTTGGCCTGAGCGCGCTGTCGGCCTACCGGGGCGACCTGGTGCTGGCACGGGCGGCGGCGCGGGCGGAGATTCCGATGATCATGAGCGGCTCGTCGCTGATTCCGCTCGAAGCCGTGGCCAAAGCGCAGCCCGACGCCTGGTTCCAGGCTTACCTGCCAGGCGATGTGCCCAACATTACTGCACTGATCAAACGCATCGGCAATGCGGGGTTTCGCCACCTGGTGCTCACGGTGGACACACCGGTCGCCCCCAATCCGGACAACTTCGCCCGCGCCGGGTTCTCGTCGCCGCTGCGGCCCGGCCTTGGCCTGGCCTGGCAGGGCGTATCGCATCCGCGCTGGCTGTTCGGGACATTTTTGCGCACGCTGGTCCGGCACGGCATGCCCCATTTCGAGAACAATTTCGCGCAGCGGGGCGCACCGATCCTGTCGCGCTCGGTCACCCGCGACTTCACCGGCCGCGGGCACCTGAACTGGGAACATGTGCGCCTGATCCGCGCGCAATGGCCCGGCGTTCTCATCGTCAAGGGTATCCTGCACCAGGACGACGCCCGGATGGCGTGTGCGCTGGGTGCTGACGGCATCATCGTATCGAACCATGGCGGCCGCCAGCTCGACGGCGCGATCGCGTCGCTGCGCGCACTGCCGGGTATTGTCGCGGCCTGTCCCGATATCCCCGTCATGCTCGACAGCGGCATTCGGCGCGGCGCCGACGTGCTCAAGGCGCTGGCGCTGGGTGCCAGGTTCGTGTTCGTCGGGCGGCCGTTCGCCTACGCTGCCGCCGTTGGGGGCGAGGCGGGGGCAGGGCACGCAGCCGGCTTACTGCAACAGGAAATTTCGCGCAATATGGCGATGCTGGGCGTGACGCGCATCGATGCACTCGATGCCCGCGTGCACCTCGTCGCGCAGCGCTGACCTTTCGGTCACATCATCATTACCATATCACCGCCACTACAAGGAGCTGTCATGCAGTCGATTCCCCTGTTTCACCTTGCTTTTCCCGTACGCGACCTGGCCGAGACGCGGCGCTTCTACGGCGAGCTGCTCGGATGCCCGGAAGGCCGCAGTTCCGACGCGTGGATCGATTTCAATTTTTATGGTCACCAGCTCGTGGCCCATCTGGCACCCGATGAACTCGGGTCTGCCGCCACCAACGCGGTCGATGGTGACGATGTTCCGGTGCGGCATTTCGGCGCCATCCTGCCGATGGCGCAATGGGAAACGCTGGCCGACACGCTGCGCGAGGCCGGCACACGGTTCGTGATCGAGCCGCACGTACGCTTCAAGGGCCAGGTGGGCGAGCAGGCAACGATGTTCTTCCTCGATCCGTCCGGTAATGCACTCGAGTTCAAGGCCTTTGGCGACATCAGCCAGGTCTTTGCCAAGTAAACTGTTCGTGTTCCGGGCGCAGTTTCTCTTCTGGTAGACTCGGGTACAGGTTGCGAGGCAAGCACATTGGTCGATCCGTCGGCCGCGTGGCGGCCCGATCGCGGCGTGTCATTTCTGAGGGAATTCGATCCGGGAGGTCAATGTGGGTGGTTTGGACAAGCTATTCTTCGCGCTGGTGCTCATGGCGGCAGGCCATGGCCAGGCAGTTCAGTTGAGTGACCAGTCCGAGCCGCCAATGCCTGGGGCAAAGCCCGTTTGCCCGGCCCAGGACATTTCATTTTTCATCCAGCGGTTTTCCAGTGACGAGGCAGTGCAGCGCATCTACACCACGGTCCAGCCGGCGGATTTCCCCGTCATGCCCCTGGTGCAGGAGCGCAAGGACAATGCCCTCGTGATGCAACTGCAGGACGTGACGGCTTCAACGGCGCGGTTGAATCTGGGCAAGGCCGACACCGATCACCTGGTGTCGTATTATTTCAGGATGGACGATTGCTGGAGACTGGTCCGTATCGAGAACCAGTCTCTCTGACGCAGCACGCAAGCGACTGCGCCAGATTACTGCTTACGCGGCCTTGCCGCCTGAGCGACGACGACGCACCGTAAAGCCCATCAGCGCCAGGCCAGCACCCATCAGCATCCCTGTAGCCGGCTCAGGGACCTCCGTACCCGGGTCGCCAGGCACGTTATTTCCCGTTACATCGAAGGTGATCGTGCCGAAGTTCCAGATACCGTCCGGCGCCACCGACCCGTCATCGAAATCCTCGAAGAATTCCAGACGCAGCAGGCCATCGGCGCCCACCGTGAAGTCCAGTCCTAGGGCGACCAGGTCGGCTGAATCGGCGTAGGTAGCGGTGCCGGGATTCGAGTCGTCGAAACCCGGCGTGAAATAGATGCCGTCCGACTGCGTCGAATCGCTGAAGAACAGCCCGATCTCGGATAACCAGCTCGGTGTGTAAGCAGTGACGTTGATATTGTAGGCGACACTCGTAATTTGCGAACCTGCGCCCACATTCAGGGTGAATACCGTATTTCCGGTATCACCGATCTCGCCAAAGCTCTCTACCCCGCCAACATTGACCACAAACGGTACCGCAAATGCAGAGCTGCAAACCAGCAATGACAAGCCGACCAGCAGGCTTTTAAGCGAACGCAGGAACATGGTATTCTCCGGTTAGTGTGAGCTTTGTAACTAGCAGTAACCATGCCATGCATTGCTAAATTTTCAAGTATTTGATTCCAATAGGAATTTTTATCATCCCGTGTCAAATGTATTTACGATTGTAAGTTTTTTCGACACGGAAACTTCGATTGCCAGCCTCACTTGAACGAATAATTCGCACTCGCATAAAAACGGCGTCCGCGCGGATCCGTATAGCTCGGGTCGTATCCCGACAAAAAGTAATAGGCCTGGTTCGAATACGGCGGACTTGTGTCAAACAGATTCTGGATGCCCGCGCGCAGTTTCAGGTTCGTATTGACTGCGTACGCGCCCGACAAATCCCACAACGCGTAACGCTTGACCCGGTTGGCGGCCACCACGCTGCCATTGTCGATATTGATCGCCGTATTCTGGTCTTCGTAACCGCTCGAGAACGTATTTTGCAGGCTGGCCGACAGCGGGCCGCGATCCCAGTCGACACTCACCGTATGGCGCCAGCGCTGGACCACGCCGTCGGTCACGAAGCGATTCAGATTGCTCACGAACGCATCGCCGGGCGCATTCTGGATTTTCGACGTCAGCACATAAGTGCCGTTCAGGCGCCCGCCGAAGCGGCCGATGGCGGTGTCGACGCCGCGTACCGTCAGTGCCAGGTCGAGGCCGCGCGCCAGTTGCGCGCCACGGTTGTCCTTGCGCAGCTCGATATAGTCGATCAGTCCATCCTCGTCGCGATACACCAGGTCGCCATATTTGGCCAGGTTGCCGAGGATGATGTCGTCGCCGACCTCGCTGATGAGGTTCGTGCGCTTGATGTTCCAGTAGTCGAGCGATGCGCTGACATGCTTGCCGGCGGCGAAGACGGCGCCCAGCGAGAACTGGCGGCTGCGTTCGGGTTTCAGATTCTCGTTGCTGTAGCGGCGCGTGTCCCAGTTGTCGGCGCAGTCCGAATAATTGTTCTCGACCGTGGCGCAATACACCGGATCGGGCAGGGTGGCCGTGCTGCTGTAGACGGTCGGGCGATACAGCTCCGTCATCGACGGCGCGCGGAAGCCCCGGCCGGCCGAGCCGCGCAGAAGCAGCGCGTCGCTTGGCCGGTAGGTCAGGCCGATCTTCGGACTGGCTGAGCCGCCCACGTTTTCGTAATGGTCGTAGCGCGCCGACAGCTGCGCTTCCCACTGTTTTGCGAACGGCACCAGCACTTCGCCGTACACCGCCGCCACATCGCGGCTGTCGCTGGTGGCGCGGCCGCCTTCCGGCGCTGCGTCATTGTTGATGTTGTCGCTCAGGAGCAGCGCCGACGGCGTGAACCGGTTCTTTTCGCGCCGTGCTTCACCGCCAATCGCCACCGCCAGATCGCCACCGGCCATCGGCATCAGGGCGCGCGAGAACTTGACATCGACGGCGTCGAGCGTGCCGCGCGCGCGGCGCACGACATCATCGACCTGGATGCTGTCGATCAGTGCCTGACCTTCCGGGCTCGATGGGCCGAACGGATTGATGCGGCCGTCGGCGATCCCTTCGAGCAGCTCGTTGTAGAGCAGGTAGCCATGGGTGTCGCGGTCCTTGACCGTGTTGACGCTGTGGTTGTAAGCGGTGTCGTAATCCCAGCCGCCCACGGTGCCCGTCACGCCGACGACGAAACGCACGCCTTCGCTGGTGAGGGTGCTGGTGCGCTGGCCCGCTTCGTTCAGGCGCATGCGCAATTCCAGTTCGCCCGGGATATCGTCGTCCAGTTGGTCCAGGCCGGTGCCGGCCAGTTGCGGCACCCGCGAATAATCGACGTAGCCGGCCACGCGCGCCGACGAGCCGGTGTAGTCGGTCTTGGCGCGGCTGAGCGCCACTTCGGCATACGCCTGGTGCGAGCCGCCCAGCTTGATGACCGCGCGGCTGAGCACGCTGGCTTTTTCGGACTTCGGATACAGCTCGGTGTCGCCCATATAGTTATAGGTACAGGCGTCGACGCCGCCCGTGCCGTCCGGCAGGTACACATTGGCCGGCGGTGCGCAGTTCGGGACCGACAGGTTGATCAGGCGGTTCGTGATCGGCTGGCCGTTGAGTGTGAAACCGATCTCCTGCAGGTGGTCGCGCTGGGCCGAGGTCAGGCGGATATTCGCGGGACTCGTGTAGCTGGAGAGCAGGTGACCGAGGCGCTGCTCGACCTGCAGGCCGGGAATAAAACTGCGCTGCGATGTATTCAACGGATTGGTGCGCTGGAAGTCGGCCACGGCAAACACGTTATAGCCATCGCGCTCGAGCACGCCCTTGCCGGCGCTGAGGCTGGCGGTGCGCTTGCCGGCGCCGCCTTCGTCGGTCGTACCGACGTACACGTTCGCTTCCAGTCCCTGGAAGTCCTTGCGGGTGATGAAGTTGACGACGCCGCCGATCGCATCGGTGCCATACAGCGCCGATGCGCCGTCGAGCAATACCTCGACGCGCTCGAGGGCAGCCGCAGGGATATTGTTCAGGTCAACGCCGCTGTCGTCGCCGGGCGACGCAAAATTGGCCATGCGCCGGCCATTGAGCAGCACCAGCGTCGACGAGGTGCCGATGCCGCGCAGGTTGGCGCTGTTGAAACCGCGCTGGTCGCCGCCGACGTTGATGCTGGCACCGTCCGTCAGGCCGTTGCTGTTGGCCGAGACCCGCCCCATCAGTTCGGCAGCGGTGGTCACGCCCGTTTTCTCGATCTCGGCCCGTGAAATCGTTTGCACTGGCAGCGCGGTTTCGGACTGCACGCGGCGGATCGCCGAGCCCGTGACTTCGACGCGTGGCAATTCGGCTTCCGACACTGCCGGCAGCGTTTGCGCTGCAACGGTCAGGCTGGCCAGGGCAACCGTCGTCCCGGCGCACGCCAGCAGAACGCCACGCACGGCGCGGGCGCCTGGTTTCAAATTCATATTCATCAATTCTCCGTTATTACATCAACCGTATTGATTGATATTAAACGTGCGCAGCGTTGAATGGATGCAACAAATGGAGAGCGATGAATGGATGTTGCAAATATGGTACGCACATGCGTAAAAAAACCGCCACGTCTGTCGACGGGCGGCTTATATACGTATCAAGCGGTGTTTAATTCGCGAACAATACCTGGGCAATAATGCCGCTGGCGATCGCTGCCAGCACATAATCGTTACCGGTCTGCACCCAGTGATAACCACGCGGTGGCGCACTCAGGTGGCGACCGCGCCAGTCATTCACCACATAGCGGTTATTCCGGTATTCCTTGTGCAGCTTGCCGCCACGGCGCAAGTCATGGCGTGGACCGCCACCACGGGAATCGTCACGACGATAATATTGGGCGCTGTCGTTGCGGTGCTTGCCATGGTTGGCGCGCGGGCCGTCGTGGCGGTCATTACGGTTGTCGTCACGGCGGTCATCATCGCGGCGGTCGTTGTGCTGCTGCGAATAGCCGTTGCGGTCGTGATCGCGGTCATTTCCGTGATCGCCGCGTTGTGCAAAAGCGCTGCCACTCGCGGTAAAGGTCAATGCAATCAGTGCTGCGATGAACTTGGTTTTCATTATTGTTTCTCCTGGTGGCCGATCCGTTGAATCGATGAGTTCATTAGACTACGGACACCGCCTAACATGTTAAGAATCCCAGTAAGCAATGCTACAAAGTGTATCTGCACAAGCGGACGACATAATATGTGAGAAAAAGCGTCCCGTGGCTGGCTATACTTTGGTCAGTCGATGCATTTCACCAGGGAGGTGCTGTAATGGAAAAACGTCTGCAACGATGGCTGGTCGGCGCGCTCCTGGTGGCCGGCATCGGCGCAGCAGGGCTCATATGGAACAGTTCGAAACATGACACTGCAGTCGACGTGGCGGGCCCACAGCTGCCGGATGCGCCACGTCCTGCAGTGCCGGCGCCGTCGGTGCCGGCGGCAGTGCCTGCGTCGGTGCTGGCGGCCGCCGTCAACCGGAACCTGAGCGCACACGTGGCCGACCTGCTGGCCTCGCATGACCCGTACGACGCCTACGCAGCCTATATGCTCGTCTCGAGCTGCGCGTCGTTCAACCGGCGGCACGATCTTGAGGTTCACGACAGCAAACTGGGCACGAAACGCGCGCTGAACGCCAGGGAGCGCGGGGACATGACGCGCATGTGTGGCGAGATGACCGAGCGCGAGCGGGTGGCCCGGCTCGATTACCTGGCCACGGCCGTCAAGGCCGGTGTGCCGGGGGCGGCGTGGATGCATGCCGCCGAAGGCCCGTTTGGTGACCCGAGTGCGTTGACGACGCGGCCCGACGATCCCCTGGTGCGCGAATGGAAGGCGACGGCGGCCAGCCAGCTCGACAGCGCAGCCGAGGGGGGCGACACGACGGCACTCATGCTATGGGGAATGCAGAAGCTGGGCGGCTCGAACCTGACGGAAAGGCATCCGGCGCAGGGTTACGGCTACCTGCTCGCGGTTGGCCTGATCGAGGCAGAGGTCGCGCAGCCTGGCGACCAGTCGCCGCAGATGTTCGCCGAGGGCAGCGGGTTGCTGACCGCGTTGGGTGGCCAGCTGACGCAGGCGCAGCGCGCGGCTGCCCTGGCTGAGGCGCGCCGCATCGCTGCCGCTGCAAAAGCACGGCGCGAGCGTGACGACAACAAGTCGGCGGTCGGCCCAGCGTCGGTGCCGACCGGCGGATCGCCGGCTATGCCGGTGGGTCGTCGGGGCTGACTGTCGCGTTCAATATCGGACTCAACGTCGGGCTTAACAACGACGACACGTACAGCAGCAGCTTGTCCTCGCTCGCGCCGAGGTCCAGGCCCGTGAGTTCACCGATGCGGCGCAGCCGGTAGTCGAGCGTGTTGCGGTGGATGCCCAGCACTTTCGCGGTGGCGGCCGAATTCTCGTTCTGCGCAAACCATGCAGACAGCGTCGCGCGCAGCATGGCGCGGCTCTTGTCGTGAGCGAGCCGCGCGATCGGCATGCGCAGCTGGTGCGCCTGCCAGCCGCTGTCCAGGCCCGACAGCAAGACCGGCAAGGCCATCTCGTAATAGCTGAAGACCTGCTGCTGCGGATCGCGCGCGCGCGCGAGCCGGCTGGCCGTGCGCGCGCTGCCATACGAGATCGCAGCGCCGTCGATGCCGGGCAGCGCAATGCCCATCGACAGCGTGAACGGCAGCGTGCATTCCTCGCGCAATAGCTGGGCCAGGGCGTCGAGGCGGCGCTGCGGCGGCGTCTCGAGTCCCTTGCGGGACGGCTCCCAGGCTTCGAGCAGCACCAGTTCGGACGGCCCGACGGTGGCGGTGAGGGCGTCATCACGGCGCGCCAGGAGCCGCATCTGCAGCAGCTGCACGGCGCTCGGGGCATGGTCCACCGCCGCTGGCACGCCCTGCAGTTCGACCAGGAACACGAGGTGCATGCGCTCGATGTCGATGCCGAGGCGCTGCGCCCAGGCTTCAAGTTCGGCGCGTGCGCCCGGCTCGTAGCGGATCAGGTTGAGCACGAACGCTTCGCGGTAGCGTGAATGGCTTTGCAGCGTCTGGGTCAGGGCAGCCTGCTCGAGGATCATCTCGGCGCCGAGGCGTACCAGCTCGCCGAACTGGCGCACGTCGTCGGGCGCGCCGGACAGGCCCACCGCACCGCAGATCTGGCCACCAACGCACAGCGGCAGATTGATGCCCGGCTGCGCGCCGTGCAGCTTCTGCGCTGCCGCCGCATCGATTTCGGTGGTGAGCTTCTTGGCCAGCGCCAGCAGCGCGCCGGCATGCAGCTCGCCGACCCGCGCCGCGTTGCCGCTGGCAAGGATCACGCCGTGGGCGTCCATCACATTGACATTGAACGGGATGATGCGCATGGTGCGGGCGACGATTTCCTGGGCGAGGCCGGTGTCGAGGATGTGCATGGCGATGTCTGGTTAAAAGAGGGCGTTTGTGATTATGCACAATTACGCGGGGACGGTGCGCGGTTCGGGCGGGCCGGGTTGTTATCCCAATTGCGTATGTGAACACTGGTTATGCCATCAAATTGTGCACATGCCTGAAAAAAGGCGAGAATCGGACGGCTTGAATTGTGCGTGTCGCCGACGCTTGGCAGCCCTTGTTTGGTTGATAATCTCGATGATTACATGACCATATATTCGGAGACAGCATGAGTACCATTGCCAGCACCCCCGGCGCGAGCTTGCTCGAAGGCGCCTACCGCAAGGCCACGTGGCGCCTGATCCCCTTCATCTTCGTCTGCTACTTCTTCAATTACCTGGATCGCGTCAACGTCGGTTTCGCCAAGCTCGAGATGCTCGACGCGCTGCAACTGAGCGAGACCGTGTATGGCCTGGGCGCCGGCATCTTCTTCATCGGCTACGTGACCTTCGGTGTGCCGAGTAACCTCATCCTGCACAAGCTGGGCGCGCGGCGCTGGATCGCGGTGATGATGATGACCTGGGGCGCGCTGTCGGCCTGCATGCTGTTCGTGAGTACGCCGGTCGAATTCTATGTGCTGCGCTTCTTCACTGGTGTGGCCGAAGCAGGCTTCTTCCCGGGCATGGTCCTGTACTTTACCAAGTGGTTCCCGGCGCACAAGCGCGGCCAGGTGATGGCGCTGTTCATGTCGGCCATTCCCGTCTCGGGCCTGATCGGCGGTCCGCTGTCGGGCTGGATGCTCAGTCACTTCTCGGCCGGTCAGGGCGGCATGGCTGGCTGGCAGTGGCTATTCCTGCTGCAGGGGATTCCGACCGTGCTGCTGGGCGTGGCGGTGCTGTTCTACCTGAACGACAGCCTGGCGCAGGCGCCGTGGTTGACCGCCGAAGAAAAAACGGCGATGCAGACGGCGCTCGACGAGGACGAAGCGCAGCGATCGAGCGGCACGCATGCGGTGCATTCGTTCGGCGCCGTGCTGCGTGACTGGCATGTGTGGATGCTCGGCTTTATCTACTTCAGTATCCAGATGGGCGTGTATGCGATTAACTTCTGGCTGCCGTCGATCATCAAGTCGCTGGGCTTCGAGAGCGCCACGACGGTCGGCTGGCTCAGCGCGATTCCCTACCTGTTCGCCGGTGTCTTCATGGTGCTGGTGGGCCGCTCGGCCGACCGCCGGCGCGAACGCCGCTGGCACCTTTCGGCGCCATTGCTGATGGCGCTGGCCGGCCTGCTGCTGGCCGCGAACTTCTCGGATAATGTGGTGCTGGTGATGGTCGGCCTGAGCCTGGCGACGATGGGCGCGCTGACCGGCTTGCCGATGTTCTGGCCGCTGCCGGCAGCGTTTTTGGGCAGCGCGGCGGCGGCTGCAGGCCTGGCGCTGATCAATTCGATGGGCCAGATCGCCGGCTTCCTCAGCCCGTTTCTGGTGGGCTGGATCAAGGACGCCACCGGCAGCACGGACATGGCGCTGTACATCCTGTCGACCGTGCTGTTCATCGGCGCGATGCTGGTGCTGGTGGTACCTGCGCGCCTCGTCAATCGTTGATCGGAGCCCAGCATGCACATCGTGATCGCCCCCGATTCATTCAAGGAAAGCCTGTCGGCGCTGGAAGCAGCCAGCGCCATCGAGGCGGGTTTCCGCGACATCTTCCCTGACGCCAGCTACGTCAAGATTCCCGTCGCCGATGGCGGCGAAGGCACGGTCGAGGCGATGATCGCCGCGACGGCCGGCCGCCGCGTCGACCTGCGCGCCACTGGTCCGCTGGGCACGCCCGTCGACGCGTTCTACGGCCTGACGGGCGGCGACGTCATCGCCGTGATCGAGATGGCTGCTGCCAGCGGCCTGGAACTGGTCCCGCCTGCACAGCGCGATCCGCTGCGCGCGACCAGCCGTGGCACGGGCGAGTTGATCCTCGCCGCGCTCGACGCCGGCGCACGCCGCTTCATTCTCGGCGTGGGCGGCAGCGCCACGAACGACGGCGGCGCAGGGATGCTGCAAGCACTGGGCGTGCGGCTGCTCGACGCGCAGGATGCACCACTGGCGCCAGGCGGCGCTGCACTGGCAGACCTTGCGCGCATCGACATCACGCAGCTTGACGCTCGCGTTCTGGACTCGGTATTCGAGGTGGCCTGCGACGTCAGCAACCCGCTGGTTGGCGTGAATGGCGCTTCAGCCATCTTCGGCCCGCAAAAGGGCGCCACGCCGGCGATGGTCGCCCAGCTCGACGCCAACCTGCGCCACTACGCCACCGTCATCGCACGCGACCTGGGGCAGGATGTGGCGGACGTCCCGGGCGCCGGCGCCGGTGGCGGCATCGCCGCCGCGATGCTGGTCTTCCTCGAGGGCCGCCTGCGGCCGGGCAGCGAAATCGTCGCCGACGCGGTCGGACTGGACGCCGCCGTGGAGTTGGCCGATCTGGTTATCACGGGCGAAGGCCGCATCGACAGCCAGACCGTCAACGGCAAGACCCCGATCGGCGTGGCCCGCGTCGCCGCACGCCATGGCAAGCCGGTCATCGCCATCGGCGGCTGCCTGGGCCACGACGCCAGCGCCGTCCACGCCCACGGCATCGACGCCACGTTCAGCACGATCATGAAAGCCGGCACGGTCGCCGAAGCCCTCGCCAACGCCGAATTCAACCTCCGCACCACGGCCCGCAACGTCGCCGCCACACTCAAACTCGGCCAATCCCTCTGACCCCAACCCCTAATTAGGGTCAGAGTAGAATTATTGAGCAATTGATCCGATTTCTCCGCAATGAGGGTCAGAGTCGAATTATTGGGCAATTGCTCCGCACCGCCAACACGTAGGGTCAGAGTCGATTTATTGGGCAATTCCCAAAAGTTGTCAAACAATTCGACTCTGACCCTAATTGTTACATGGCTGCTGAGTCTGCCTGACAATTAGGGTCAGAGTCGAATTATTGAGCAATTGCTTTTGCTGCTAGCTAGCCAGTGGCTGCTGCTGTGCGGTTAGCGGCCGATCCAGGCGGCGCCGGGCCAGGTGCCGCTCAGGACCATTTCTTTCATCAGGCCGACCAGTTCGGGGGCTGCCGCCACGCTGACCGGTGACGCGCGGCGGGTAGCGGCGCGTGCCAGGACGATGCGGCGTGACAGGTCGGGCGTGCCGACCGGGGCGCCGGACAGCGTACCGTCGCGCAGTTCGTCGAGGATCGCGGAGCTGGGCAGGATGCTGTAGCCGAAGCCTTTGTTGACCAGCGATTTTTGCAGATCGAGCGCGTTCGTCTCGGCCACCACGTCGACACTGATGCCGGCTACCGCCAGCGCGTGCTCGATGATGCTGCGCAACCCATGCGGCGCATTTGGCAGGATCATCGGGCGGTCGCGCAGCTGCTTCAACGGGAACGGTTCTGATGCGTCGATCTCGCCCGGCGGGCCGATCACGTACAGGCGTTCGTCGAGCAGTGCTTCGACCTGCATGCCATTCGAGGCGCGCGTGTCGTACAGCAGTGCCAGCTCGACTTCACCGGCTTCCAGCCACTGCACCACATTGCCCGCATACCCGACATTGATGCCGACCGTGACAGCAGGGTGTTTGGCGCGCACACGCGCCACCAGCTCTGTCGCCAGCAGATTGCTGGTGCTGGCCAGCAGGCCGATCATCAGCCGGCCCGAGATTGCGTTGGCGGCCGGGCCGATTTCGGCACGCGCCTTGTCCAGTTCACGCAGCGCGCGGCGGCCGTATTCGGCCAGCGTGCGACCGGCATCGGTCAGCACCATGCCGTGGCGTTCGCGATCGAACAGCAGGACGCCGCATTCTTCTTCGAGCATCCGGATATGACGCGACACGGCTGGCTGTACAAGGTGCAGAAGTTCCGCGGCCTTGGTGGCGCTCCCCGTTTCGGCGATGGCGATGAGCGTGCGGATCTGCTTGATATCCATGATGGTCATTCAAGTGGTGGAGCCATCAACATAAGCGATTCCTGTACTACCTGCAATACCGGATCGTGATCCCTGGCAGCCATGCAGTCGTGTGATCATGGAATCACTTTTTTCTATTTCTGCACTGCCTCCATTCAAATTTATGATGGAACTCGATTCCACCACGCGACTGGTTCGTCATGCCCGCCATCCCCCGTTCCTACCTGTTCGTCCCTGGCAACCGCCCCGAACGTTTCGCCAGGGCGGCGGCCAGCGGCGCCGGCGCGGTCATCGTCGACCTGGAAGATGCCGTTCCACCCGCAGACAAGGACGCCGCGCGTATGCAGGTGGCAGCAGCACTCGATCCATCCAACCCCGTCGTCGTGCGCATCAACGCCGAAGACACCTCCTGGTTCGAGGATGACCTGGCCCTGTGCCGCCACGCGGGCGTGGCCGCCATCATGCTGCCGAAGGCGGAATCGGTCGACAACCTGCGCCGCGTTGCGCAGCTTGGCCTGCCCGTGCTGCCGCTGATCGAAACTGCCTGCGGCATGGCGACCGTCGATGCGCTGGCGCGTGTGAAAGGCGTCGCGCGGCTGGCATTCGGCTCGATCGATTTCCAGTTCGACCTGGGCATCGAGGGTGATGACGAGGAGTTGCTGCACTTCCGCTCGATGCTGGTGCTGGCCTCGCGCGTGGCCGGCCTGGCGCCCCCCATCGATGGCGTGACGGTGGCGCTGGACGACGACGCCCAGCTGCACGCGGACACCCTGCGCGCCCGGCGCTTCGGCTTCGGCGCCAAGCTGTGCATCCATCCGCGCCAGGTGGCGCCCGTCAATGCCGGCTTCCGGCCCACGGATGGCGAGGTGGCATGGGCCACGCGCGTGCTGGCTGCCGCGCGCGAGGCCAACGGCGCCGCCGTCGCCGTGGACGGCAAGATGGTCGACCGGCCCGTGATCCTCCGGGCCCGGCGCATCGTCGACGACGCATCCGATTAGAACAAGACAACGACAGGAGACACCCCATGGACCATTTGACCGCCTGGCAGGGCCGCACCGAAGAACGGCTGGATGCCATCACTGCGGCGCCGCTCGCGGCGATGGCCGCGCTGCTCGACCGCGATGACCCGGCCCCGCACCCCGGCAGCGCCGTGCCGCCGCTATGGCACTGGCTGTACTTTTTGCCCGTGCACCAGCAATCGCAACTCGGCCCGGATGGCCACGCGCTGCGCGGAGGTTTTTTGCCGCCGGTCGACCTCCCGCGCCGCATGTGGGCCGGCGGGCGCCTGCGCTTCGTCGCACCGCTGCAGGTCGGCGACCAGGCACGGCGTGTATCGACCATCGCCGACATCACGAGCAAGGAAGGCCGCAGCGGCAAGCTGGTGTTCGTGCTGGTGCGCCACGTGATCGAAGGTGCCGCCGGTGTGGCGATCGAGGAAGAACACGACATCGTCTACCGCGCCAATCCCCGGCCGGGCGATCCGGTGCCGGTCCCGGTGATGGCCGACCTTGACCACGACTGGATCCGCGAGATCGTACCCGACCCGGTGCTGCTGTTTCGCTACTCGGCGCTGACCTTCAACGGCCACCGCATCCACTATGACCAGCCCTACGTGACGCAGGTCGAAGGCTATCCGGGCCTGATCGTGCATGGCCCGCTGATCGCGAGCCTGCTGCTCGACCTCGTGCGGCGCGAACGGCCGGCCGCCGTCGTCACCGCGTTTTCATTCCGCGCCGTCCAGCCGCTGTTCGACATCCACCGCTTCAGCGTTTGCGGCCGCATCGAGCCGGACGGCCACACGATCACGCTGTGGGCCAAGACCCACGACGGCCAGCTGGCCATGCGCGCCGAAGCGCTGCTGGCGTAAGCCACCCCAATAAAAACCAGGAGACCGCCATGCATACCGACCACGATTTTGAAGACATCCGCGACGCGCTGCGCGCCCTGTGCGCCGAATTCCCGGCCGAATACTTCCGCAAGGTCGACGACGAGCGGGGCTACCCCGAAGCTTTTGTTACCGCACTGACGCAAGCCGGCTGGCTCGCGGCGCTGATCCCGCAGGAATATGGCGGCTCGGGCCTGGGCCTGACGGAAGCGTCGGTCATCATGGAAGAGATCAACCGCTCCGGGGGCAACGCCGGCGCCTGCCATGGCCAGATGTACAATATGGGCACGCTGCTGCGCCACGGCTCCGAAGCGCAGAAGCGCCATTACCTGCCGCGCATCGCCAGCGGCGAACTGCGCCTGCAATCAATGGCCGTGACCGAGCCCACCACCGGCACCGATACCACCAAGATCAAGACGACGGCCGTGCGCAAGGGCGACCGCTACGTGATCAACGGCCAGAAGGTCTGGATCTCGCGCGTGCAGCACTCCGACCTGATGATCCTGCTGGCGCGCACGACGCCCCTTGCCGAGGTCACCAAGAAGTCCGAAGGCATGTCGATCTTCCTGGTCGACATCAAGGACGCCATCAAGCAGGGCATGGTCGTGCAGCCGATCCAGAACATGGTCAATCACGAGACCAATGAGCTGTTCTTCGAGAACCTGGAAATCCCGGCCGAAAATCTGATCGGCGAAGAAGGCAAGGGCTTCAAGTACATCCTCGATGGCCTGAACGCCGAGCGCACGCTGATCGCGGCCGAATGCATCGGCGACGGTTACTGGTTTATCGACAAGATCAGCAAGTACGTCAACGAGCGCGTCGTCTTCGGGCGACCCATCGGCCAGAATCAGGGCGTGCAATTTCCGATTGCGCGCGCGTATATCAACGTCGAAGCGGCGAACCTGATGCGCTTCAAAGCCTGCGCGCTGTTCGATGCGCACAAGCCGTGCGGCGCCGAAGCCAATATGGCCAAGATGCTGGCCGCCGAAGCGTCGTGGGAAGCGGCCAACGCCTGCCTGCAGTTCCACGGCGGCTTCGGCTTCGCGTCCGAGTACGACGTCGAGCGCAAGTTCCGCGAGACGCGCCTGTACCAGGTGGCGCCGATCTCGACGAACCTGATCCTGTCCTACGTCGCCGAGCACGTGCTCGGCCTGCCACGCTCGTTCTGAGGAGGCACGCACATGACTCCAATTAGACCTCTGGACGGCATCACCGTCGTCACGCTCGAACACGCGATCGCCGCGCCGTTCTGCACGCGCCAGCTGGCCGACCTGGGCGCGCGCGTCATCAAGGTCGAGCGGCCCGGCAGCGGCGACTTCGCGCGCGGCTACGATGAACGCGTCAATGGGCTGGCCTCGCACTTCGTCTGGACCAACCGCTCGAAGGAAAGCCTCACGCTCGACGTCAAGCATGCTGACGCCGATGCGGTGCTGGCGGGCCTGCTGGAACGCGCCGACGTCTTGGTGCAGAACCTCGCACCCGGTGCGGCCGAGCGCCTTGGCTTGTCCTATGAAGCGCTGAAGGAACGCCATCCACGCCTGATCGTCTGCGACATCTCCGGCTACGGCAGCGACGGTCCGTACCGCGACCGCAAGGCCTACGACCTGCTGATCCAGAGCGAATCGGGTTTCCTGTCGATCACCGGCACGCCGGACGACCCGTCCAAGGCCGGCTGCTCGATTGCCGATATCGCGGCCGGCATGTACGCGTACACGAACATCCTGGCCGCGCTGCTGCAGCGTGGGCGCACGGGTGAAGGCTGCCGCATCGACGTGTCGATGTTGGAGAGCATGGCCGAGTGGATGAGTTATCCGCTGTACTACGCGTATGACGGCGCGGCGCCCCCAGCGCGCACGGGCGCTTCGCACGCGACCATCTTCCCGTACGGGCCGTTCCTGGCGGGCGACGGCAAATCGGTCATGCTGGGCATCCAGAACGAGCGTGAGTGGGCGGCCTTTTGCGCCATCGTGCTGCAGGCGCCCGACCTGGCAACCGATCCACGCTTCAACGCCAACGCACGCCGGGTCGCAGCGCGCGACGAACTGGCAGCGCTGATCGTGGCGGCGTTTTCGACATTGACGGCGCAGCAGGTGCGCGAGCGGCTGGAGCTGGCGCACATCGCCAATGCCCAGGTCAACGACATGCACGAAGTCTGGGCCCATCCGCAACTGAAGGCGCGCGGCCGCTGGACCGACGTGGACACCGCCAACGGTCGCGTGCCCGCCATGCTGCCGCCCGGATTGCCGCACAACGTCACGCCGCGGATGGACGCCGTGCCGGCGCTGGGCCAGCATACGGATGCGATCCTGGCGGAGCTGGGTTACGACGCGGCGGCCATCGCGGTCATGCACGCGCAGGGCGCCGTTTAGCAACCGGCGATAAAAAAAGCCCGCGCCGCCGTGATGGCGACGCGGGCTTTTTTACATTCCATGTATCAGTCGGCGAACGCACCATTCTTCTTGTAGATCGGGCCCCACTTGTCGATCTCGGCCTTCAGGTGCGTGCGCAGGCCTTCCGGCGTGGCCTTCGCATCCGACACCGGCTCGGCGCCCAGTTCGGCGAAGCGCGCCTTCACGTTCGGATCGTTGAGCGCCTCGCGCAGCGCCGTGCCGATGCGCGCCACCACCGCTGGCGGCGTACCTTTCGGCGCGTACATCCCGTGCCACACATACATCTCGAAACCGACCATGCCCTGTTCGGCCAGTGTCGGCAGGGCCGGCAGCGACGGGATGCGGGTCTTCGTCGTCGCGCCGTACACCTTGACGCGGTTGGTACGGATGTACGACGTCGTCTGCGTCGTCTGGTCGCACAGCAGGTCGATCTGGCCGCCCAGCATATCGCTCAGTGCCGGCGCCGTGCCCTTGTACGGAACGGTCGTCAGTGGCACGCCGATCGCGCTCAGGAACAGCATGCCGCACTGGTGCGACACGGCGCCCAGGCCCGCATGGCCCATTGTCATCGCGTCCTTTTTCGACTTGATCATCGCGATCAGCTCGGGCAGCGTATTGGCCGCCAGGTCCTTGCGCGCCATGAGCACCATCGGCACGTCGGCCACCTGGCCGATGTACTCGAAGTCGGTCATGGGGTTGAAGGCGAGCTTGCGGTACAGCGTGGTGCTGGTGGCCATGCCGTTATGGTGCAGCAGCAGCGTGTAGCCATCCGGCGTGGCGCGCGCGATGCGGCCGGCGGCCAGCGTGCCGCCCGCACCAAGGGCGTTTTCCACGATGATGGATTGCTTGAGCGACTTCGCCATGGTCTGCCCGAGGATCCGGGCCACGACGTCGGTAGGCCCGCCTGCCGAGAACGGGACGACGAGGGTGATGGTTTTTTCCGGATAGTCGGCGGCAAGGGCGGCGCCCGATGCCAGCAGGGCGATGGCGGTGGTCAGTACCCCGCGTGTGATTGCGTGTGTCGGCATGCGTGTCTCCTGTTATAGGCTTTTGTGCTCGAGGCTGCCCCGCGCGTGGCGTTTGATGCAGTCAAGTCATCATAGAATTGAATGACATGCACATGTAAATAGCGTTTTCTGATGCCTGCATCACAAAAGGCGATAGGTACGCCCGGTACATGGTGTGCATCTGCAGCAAGTCACGGTGTACCTGCCGTCCTCATTGAAAATGATTCTCATTCACGATAGAATCACGGTTTGCTTCTGATCACTGCTTCTTCTCATGTCCCTGTCCCTTTCCCTGCGTCCGTCGCGCCTCGCTCTTGCCCTGTCCCTGGTGTTTCCTCCCGCGTTTCCGGCGGCAGCGATGGCGCAGGAAGCCGATGGTAGCGCCATGCCGGCAGTGCGCGTGACGGCGGTGAAGGCGCAGGGCTTCATGCCCAATACGGTGGAAGCCGGGAGCTTTCGCGGCAGCGACGTGATGGACGTGCCGTCGACCGTGAACGTCATCACACGCGACGTGCTCGACCTGCAAGGCGCCGCCGGCCTGTATGACGCAGTGCGCAATACAGCCGGCGTGACGCGCCAGCAGAATGGCGGCGACACGTGGGACCAGTTGGTCATCCGCGGCATCGCTGTTGAAAACCGCACCAACTACCGCCTCAATGGCTCGCTGCCGATCATGAACTTCGGCCAGGTGTCGATGGAGAACAAGGAGCGCGTCGAGGTGCTCAAGGGCGCGACCGCGCTGTACTACGGCTTCACGTCGCCGGCCGGCGTCGTGAACTTCGTCACCAAGCGCGCTGGCAGCACGCCGCTGACCACCGTTGGCGCCCAGGTCGACAGCAACGGGACCGTCGTCGCCACGCTCGACGCTGCGCGCCGCTTCGGTGTCGACGACGCGTTCGGCGTGCGCATCAACGCAGCCGGCGGCACGCTCGGCTCGCACCTCGATGGCGTCGGCAACGGCAACCGCGGCTTCGCCGCCGGCGCATTCGACTGGCGCGTGAATGCGCGCGTGCGCCTGCGGGCCGACCTCGAATACGACAAGCGCCGTGTGACCGAGCAGGCTGGCATCAACCTGCCGCCGGCCGTGGGCGGCGTGATCACGCTGCCGCGCGCGGTCGATCCGCGCCGGCTCGTCGGCCCGGACTGGGCCAGGTTTGAAACGCATGCACGCAACGCGCAGCTGCGCGCAGACATCGCACTGAATGACGCCTGGGCGCTGACGCTCGAAGCGGGCCACGCTGAAACGAAGCGCGAGCGCTCGCTGCCGATTTTCCGCTTCAATAATGCGGCGAGCGTCGTGACCGGGGCCGGGCGCATCACCGGCAATCTGCAGCATGCCGACGTCGATTCGCGCATGCTGCGCGCCGAACTGGCGGGCCAGTTGCGCACGGGCTCACTGACGCACGAGGTCACGATCGGCGCGAGCGATACCGAAAAGGGGCAGGCCCCGATCTACCAGGCGAACTACACGATCCCCGCACAAAACCTGTATGCGCCGCTGCCAGTAACGAACTTCTCGATCGGTGCACGGCCGGCGACGCCCACGACCGCGGCCCTCGATTCGCGTGACCAGGGCCTGTACGTGGTCGATCGCATCAGCCTGGGCGCGTGGCAATTCATCGGCGGCGTGCGCCGCGTCGATTACCGCAGCACGCAGGGCGTGAACGACTACGACGCGAGCGAGACGACGCCGATGGCGGCGGTCGTCTATCGCCTGCGTGACGACCTCTCCGTGTATGCATCGGCGGCCGAAGGCCTGGAAGAGGGCGAGGCCGCGCCGGCCGGCACTGCGAACGAAGGCACGCGCATTGCGCCTGGCGTGAGCAAGCAACGCGAAGTCGGGGCGCGCTGGCGCACGTCCGGTGGCCTATTGACGCAGGCGGCATTGTTCGAGATCGAGCGCCCCGGTTACTACACCAACACCACCAATGTCTTCACCGCCGACGGCGAGCAGCGCTATCGCGGCCTGGAGCTGTCGTCGCAGGGCCGCATCTTGCGCAGTGTGGCCTGGCAGGCGTCGGCCCAGTGGCTCGATCCGGCTTTCCGCAATATCAATGCGACGTATGACGGCAAGCTGCCCGAGAACGCAGCGCGCCGCACTGCCAGCACGTTCGTGGCCTGGGACCTGGATGCGGTGCCCGGCCTGGCGCTGACGGGCGGCGCGTACTACACGGGCCGGCGGCCCGTGAATGACCTGAACCAGGCCTGGCTGGGTGGCACCACCCTGTTCAGCGTGGGCGCCCGCTACATCGGCCAGTTCGCCGGCAAGCGCACCACGTGGCAGCTCAATGTCGACAATGCCGCCGACAAACAGTACTGGGCCGGCGCCGGCACGCGCCTGAGCGCAGGCTTGCCGCGCCTGATCAAGCTGTCGATGAAGGTCTCGCTGTGAGCCGCTGGCGCCTGCCGTCGCTGCGCGCGGCCTGGTTCCAGCTGCATTGGTTCGTCGGTATCACGGCCGGCACGCTGCTGGCCGTCATTGGCCTGACCGGCGCCATCATGGCGTTCGAGGACGAACTGTTGGACGTGCTCAATCCGGGCGTCATGACGGTCGACGCCGAAGTGCGTCCGCGCCTGCAGCCGGCGCAGCTGCTGCAGGCGGCGCAGCGTGCACGTCCCGGGGAGCGTGTGGTGAGCATCGTGCTGGAAGCGGATCCGGGCAGCACGGCGCTGGTGCGCTTTGCCGCACCGCCGGGCGAGCGGCGCGGTCCGGACGTGCGCGTGCACCCGTACAGCGGCGCCGTGTTGCCGGCGTTGCGCTTCGAGGCCGCGTTCAACTGGGTCGAGGAGCTGCATCGCTGGCTGCTGCTGCCGCGCGCGCCGGGCCGTCTCGTGCTGGGCATCCTGGTGCTGTGCCTCGTGGGGCTCGCGCTCAGCGGCCTGTATCTGCGCTGGCCGCGCAAACCCGCCAACTGGCGCACGTGGCTGACCTTCAATACCAACCTGCGGGGCCGCTCGTTCCTGTGGGCGCTGCACGCGATTGCAGGCACCTGGGCGCTGGTGGCTTATCTGATCGTGGGTGGCACCGGCATCTACTGGAGCTTTGACGTCGTGCGCGACACGGTGCAGGGCTGGGCCGGCAACGAGCGTCGCGCCGCGACCGAAACAAAGGCGAAGCCACGTGAACCCAAGCGCGCAGCAACGCCGGATGGCCCGGCCGCACTCGATCCGGCCTGGAACACCTTCCTCGCGCACGCCCCGAACTGGGCCAGCGCGACGATCCGCCTGCCGGAACGCGGTAGCGGCGCCTACCAGCTGACATGGATTGCGCAGGATGGCCCGCACGAGCGCGCCCGCAACCGCATGTCGCTGCGCGCCAGCGACGGCGCACTGCTCAAGAATGAACTCTATGGCGCGCAAACCCTTGGCCAGCGCGCCTTGAGCACGATCCGGCCGCTGCACACGGGCAGCTACTTCGGTTTGCCTGGGCGGGTCATCATGATGCTCGCCAGCCTGGCCTTGCCCGGCTTTGCCATCACCGGCTGGCTGCTGTACCTGGGCCGGCGACGCCAACAACGCGCGCTGGCGCGCGAACGGGCGCTCGCCATGACGGGCGAACCCACCACGCCAGGCGCCGGTGCGCCGATCCTGCTGGCCTTTGCGACACAGGGCGGCCAGGCCGAACGGATCGCGCTGCACAGCGCCGCCGCGCTGCGCGCCGGTGGCCGCGCGGTCGATCTGCGTGCGGTGTCGGCGCTCAGTCCGGGCGAACTGGCCGGCTACGAGCACGCGCTGTTCGTGGCAGCGACCTTCGGCGACGGCGAGGCGCCGGATGCGGCGCGCCGCTTCACGCGCGAGCTGCATGCAGGACCGCTGGCGCTGGCCGGCTGCAAGTACGCGGTGCTGGCGCTGGGCGACCGCAATTACGCCCGCTACTGCGGCTACGGCATCGCGCTTGACGAGCGCCTCGGTGCCCTGGGCGCCACGGCGCTGTTCCCACGGATCGATGTCGACCAGGGCGACGCTGCGGCGCTGGGCCGCTGGATGCATTCGCTGGGCACACTCGGTGCGGCCACCGGTACGCTTCCCGCTGCCAATGACCCGGCACCAATGACCGACTGGCGGCTCGTCAGGCGCACGCACCTGAATCCCGGCAGCCTGGGCGCACCGCTGTATGAACTCGTGCTGCAGACAACAACACATCAGCAGTGGCAGGCCGGCGACCTGCTTGACGTGGCCGCGTGTCACACGCCGGCAACCGTCGATGCCTGGCTGGCGGCCAGTCACCTGGATGGCGCGGCGCGCGTGACCTGGCAGGGCGAACCCCAGACGCTGCGCGAGGCGCTGGCCTGGAACGAACTGCCTGGCGTCGGGCATCCGTTCGCATCGACCCAGGAATGCGCCGATGCACTCAAACCCTTGGCGCCGCGCCGCTATTCCATCGCCGGAATCCCGCAGGACGGCGCACTGACGCTACTCGTGCGCCAGCAGCGCCACGAGCAGGGCATGGGCCTGGCATCGGGCTGGCTGACTGCGCATCTCGACGTCGGCGGGATGGTCCGCGCACGACTGGCGACGAATCCGGGGTTCCATGGCCCGCAGGATGCGCGGCCCTGCATCTATATCGGCAATGGCTCTGGCATGGCCGGCCTGCGTGCGCACCTGCGCAGCCGCGTGCTGGCCGGGCAGCACCGCAACTGGCTGCTGTTCGGCGAACGCCAGCGCGCGTTCGACAGCCTGTGCGCGGGCGAGATCGCCGCGTGGCGCGATACCGGTGCGCTGCCGGAGTGCGATCTGGTGTTTTCGCGCGACGACGCGCCCGAGTATGTGCAGGATCGCCTGCGCGCCCGCGCCGACACGCTGCACGAATGGGTCGAACGCGATGCGGTCATCCATGTCTGCGGCAGCCTGCAGGGGATGGCGGGGGAGGTCGATGCGGCGCTGGCGGCGATTCTTGGCGAGGTCGAACGCGATCGGCTGCTGGACGCGGGCCGTTACCGGCGCGACGTGTACTGAGCATATATTTGCTGTACACCGCCAGTTCGCGCCATCCCGGCGGATCGGCGGCGCTCTCGCTATACTGGCGCCATGCAAACCGAGTATCCGGCTGGCGCCGACGATTTTCTGACCATTCTGGCCGCGCGGCGCAACTACACGCTGCGCCGCCTCGTTGCGCCCGGCCCGGACGACGCGGCCCTGCTGCGCATCGTCGAAGCCGGTGCGCAGGCGCCCGACCATGGGCTACTGCGGCCGTGGCGCTTCATCCTGATCCCGCAGCACAAACGGCATCTGCTGGGTGACGTGTTTGCCTCCGCCGTGCTGGCGCGCGATCCGGCCTGCGGCGACGAGGCGCTCGCCACCGCGCACGACAAGGCCCTGCGCGCGCCATGCCTGCTGGTGGCGGTGCTGCGCGACGAACCGGGCACCATCATTCCGGCGCACGAAAAACTCGTGTCGCTCGGCTGCGCGATCCAGAACATGCTGGTGGCAAGCCAGCTGCTTGGCTTTGCGAGTGGCCTGGCCAGCGGCGCGGCGATGGATTTTGCTGGCATGCGTGGCTTGCTTGGGCTGGACGCGCATGAGCGGGCCATTTGCTTCATCGGTCTGGGTACCGCGTCGACGGCGAAAGCGCCGCGTGTGCGGCCGGATGTGCACCAATTCCTGAGCAGTTTGTAAATTTGCATTGAACACCCAGACAGCAAAAAGCCCGCCGATTGGCGGGCTTTTCAATGTGCGCTGCAGCTGCGCCCACGCTATCTGCGTGGTGCGCGCGGCGGCGTCACGACAGCAGCATCAGATTGCGCAGATGTTGCCGGCTTTTTCGCCTTTAGGGCCGGTCGAGCGCTCGAACGACACGCGCTGATTTTCGGCCAGGCTCTTGAAGCCTTCCGATTGGATATCCTGGAAGTGCGCGAACAGGTCGTCGCCGCCGCCATCAGGCGTGATGAAGCCGAAGCCTTTTGCGTCGTTAAACCATTTTACGGTGCCGGTTTGGGTAGTCATGTTGAATTCCTTTGCAGTGACATGGGCAAAATCGCCCAATACGCACGTTCAACCAAGAGAAGATAAAAGCGGGGGAATCAAACTGGACTGCCGGAAGGGGCGAGGCGGGAGAGAAAAGCCAACAATAACAACGACTTGATGTGGTGCATCGTTGAAGATACACGTCTTTTCAAGAATGTCCTAACGATTTGTCGATTCATTTCCCGCATCGACTTCAGTGTGCAGAAACGAGCTTGAGTCCGACGATGCCCGCCGCGATCATGCCGATGCACGCCAGCCGCGCTGGTGACGCCGATTCGCCAAGCACGATGATGCCCACCAGGGCCGTACCGACGGCGCCGATTCCTGTCCAGATCGCGTAGGCGGTGCCGATCGGCAGCGTCTTGAGCACGTGGGCCAGCAGGCCGAAGCTGACGATCATGGCGCCCACCGTGCCCACCGTGGGCCACAGGCGCGTGAAGCCTTCCGTGTATTTCAGGCCAACGGCCCAGACAATTTCAAACAGTCCTGCAAGGACCAGCAGTATCCAGACCATATTGCCTCCGATTGTGTGAGGCCCGATACTATGTCGAATCCGATGATGAAAAAAGTCAGTACCTATCAATGGAATTGAACGATGGCGTTTGACCTCGACAACGTAAAAGCCTTCCTGGCGGCGATCGACCACGGCTCGTTTTCCGCAGCCGCGCGCGCGCTCGGTCGCGTACCGTCGGCCGTCAGCATGGCGATTGCAAATCTCGAAGCGCAGCTCGACGTGCAGCTGTTCGACCGCACCGGTCGCAATCCGGTGCCGACAGCGCAGGCGCTGGCGCTGCTGCCCCAGGCGCGCCTACTGGCCGAGGGATTGCAGCGCCTGAACGTGCATGCGCTGTCGTTGAACCGCGGCCTGGAAGCGTCGCTGACGCTGGCGCTCGTGCCCGAACTGCTGGGCACCGTGCCATGGAGCGCCGCGCTGCACGCGCTGGCCTTAGAACATCCGCTGCTGCAGGTCGAGGTGCTGACCGCGCCGCAGGCCGATGCGCTGGCGATGGTGCGCAGCGGGCGCGCCGACCTGGCGCTGGTCTTCGAACGGTACGGCGCGGCGCCGTATCAGGCATTCCAGGAAGTGGCCGAGGAGCGCCTGGTCGCGGTGGCGTCGCGCGCCCATCCGATGTTCAAGGGAGCCGAAGAGGCGCAGGTGCGCGACACCGATCTGCTGCTGCAGCGCCAGATCGTCGTGGCGGGACGCGACACTGACCAGCTGGACCAGCGCATCGCGATGTCGTCGCTGCAGTGGAAGACCGATAGCCCGATCGCCGCGCTGGCGCTGGTCAAGGCGGGCCTGGGCTGGGCGTGGCTGCCAGCGAGCCAGGTGCGCGAGGCGGTGCAGGGTGGTGAGCTGGTCGAGATCCCGACCGCCAATCTGACCAACGTGCTGCGCTTCTTCGTCGACATCGTGTGGACCGAAGAACGGCCGCTGGGCATGGCGGCGACGCGCTTCATCGAGCTATTGAACGTGCAGAAAATGTGAACGATCGTGCGGGAACCGGTCGCGCACGCGATGGTGTCGGTTCGGCTAGAATGTTTGCCCAACAATGGGAGGATCGTAGCGCGCACGCCCTGTGGCGGCCCCGCCTCCCACACCGCATCACCCAATAAGCATAGGAAGAACATGAGCACCGACAGTACGCTGAACGAAGCACAGAACACCCAACTGCGGATCGACGCGCTGGAATACCACCGCAGCCCCACCCGCGGCAAGATCGAAGTCATCGCCACCAAACCGCTGTCGAATCAGCGCGACCTGTCGCTCGCCTATTCGCCAGGCGTCGCCTACGCCTGCGAAGAAATCGCTGCCGATCCGGCCACCGCGTTCGATTACACGTCGCGCGGCAACCTGGTGGCCGTGATCACCAACGGCACCGCAGTGCTCGGCCTGGGCAATATCGGTCCACTGGCCGCCAAGCCAGTCATGGAAGGCAAGGGCTGCCTGTTCAAGAAATTTGCCGGTGTCGATGTGTTCGACCTGGAACTGGACGAACTCGATCCGGACAAGCTGATCGATGCCATTGCGATGCTCGAGCCGACCGTCGGCGGCATCAACCTCGAAGACATCAAGGCACCGGAATGCTTCTACATCGAGAAGAAGCTGCGCGAGCGCATGAACATCCCGGTCTTCCACGACGACCAGCACGGCACCGCGATCATCTCGACCGCTGCACTGCTCAATGCGATGAAAGTCGTCGGCAAGGACATTGGCCAGATCAAGCTGGTCGCCTCCGGCGCCGGCGCGGCCGCGATTGCCTGCCTGGACATGATGGTGCTGCTGGGCGTGAAGCAGGAGAACATCTACGTCGTCGATTCGCGTGGCGTGATCTGGCAGGGCCGCGACGCCAATATGGAAGAAAACAAGGCGCGCTATGCGCAGGCGACCGATGCGCGCGTGCTGGCCGATGTGGTCAAGGATGCCGACGTGTTCCTGGGCTGCTCGACCGCCGGTGTGCTGACGGGCGAGATGGTCAAGACGATGGCCGACCAGCCGGTCATCCTGGCGCTGGCCAACCCGGAACCTGAGATCCGTCCTGAAGTGGCCAAGGCTGCGCGCCCGGACGTCATCATCGCCACCGGCCGTTCGGACTACCCGAACCAGGTCAATAATGTGCTGTGCTTCCCGTACATCTTCCGCGGCGCGCTCGATTGCGGCGCCACGCGCATCACTGACGAAATGAAGCTGGCCTGTGTGACCGCAATCGCCGAACTGGCCGAAGCCGAAGCGAGCGATGTCGTGGCGCTGGCGTACGAAGGCCAGGACCTGGCCTTCGGCCCCGAGTACATCATTCCGAAGCCGTTCGATCCGCGCCTGCTCGGCGCGATCGCACCGCGCGTGGCCGAAGCGGCCGCCGCATCGGGCGTGGCAACGCGCCCGATCACCGACATGGACGCCTACCGCGACAAGCTGGGCCAGATGATCTATCACACCGGGTTCTTCATGAAGCCGGTGTTCGACAAGGCGCGCGCCGATGTGCGCAAGGTGGCCTACGCCGAAGCGACCGAGCCACGCGTGCTGCGCGCGGTGCAGGCCGTGGTTGACGAGGGCATCGCCCATCCGGTGCTGATCGGCGACACGTCGGTCCTGCAGCGCGCCATCAAGGACGCGGGCCTGCGCTTGCGCGAAGGCCTAGACTACACCGTCATTGCTGCCGAAGGCGATACGACGCTGCAGGGCACGCGCCTGCTGGCGGCAGGTACGGTCGACGCGCTGATCTGCGGCATGACCGGCTGCTACGACGACCATCTGGAGCATGTGCGAAACGAGATCGGCGTGGCGCCTGGCGCCGAAGTGCTGGCCGCGATGAACGCGCTGGTGCTCGACAAGTTCACGCTGTTCATCACCGACACGTATGTCAACGAGCAGCCGAGCGCCCAGGAGCTGGCGGCCATCACGCGCCTGGCAGCCGAGACGCTGCAGCACTTCGGCCTCGAGCCGAAGGCGGCGTTGCTGTCGCATTCGTCGCAAGGTTCGTCCGAGCGGCCGTCCGCCAAGCGCATGCGCGAAGCACGCGCGCTGCTGGCCGAGCAGTCGCCCGAGCTCGCGGTAGTGGGCGAGATCCACGGCGACGCTGCGCTGTCGGAAGACATCCGCGACCTGTACAAGATCGACGCCGGCTACTCGGGCAGCGCGAACCTGCTGGTGATGCCGTCGCTGGACGCCGCCAACATCCTGTTCAACGTGCTCAAGGTCGCAGCGGGCAAGGGCGTCACCGTGGGCCCGATCCTGCTGGGCGCGGCCAAGCCGGTACACATCCTGAGCCCGAGCGCCACCGTGCGCCGCATCGTCAACATGACGGCGCTGGCAGCGGCGGGTGTGAAGTAAGGACAATCGCCGGGACCCGGTTCCGGTGTGTTGTAGTCCAAACGGCCCCGATCGGGGCCGTTTTTACGTCGGCCGGCGCGACGTCAGGCGCCGAAGTGCGCTACCAGAAAATCGATGAAGGCGCGTGCCCGTGCTGACTGCCGGCGCTTGCTCGGATAGACGACGAACAGGTCGGCCTCGGGCTGCGCGTACCCGGGCAGCACGATGCGCAGCCGGCCGCTGTCGACGTACTTCGCCAGATCCCACTCCGAGCGCACCAGGATGCCGTGGCCGTCGAGCGCCCAGCCCAGCACGATGTCGCCATCGTTGCTTGACAGCGCACCCTGGACCTTGACCGACACGGCGCGGCCTTCATGTTCCAGGCGCCAGACCCCGTGCGCCTCGTCGTTCTGCCGGTGCACGATGCAGCGGTGGTTGGCCAGATCGGCCAGGCTGGCCGGCATGCCGTGCCGTTCGAGGTAGCGCGGCGACGCGCACAGGAGGCGCCGGTTCGACATGATGCGGCGCGCGACCAGGCGCTGGTCGGGCAGCTCGCCAAAGCGGATCGCCAGGTCGATGCCGTCCGCGACGAGGTCCACCGGCCGGTCGGTGACGTCGAGCTGCACCTCCACCTGCGGATAGCGCTGCGTGAAGGTCGACACCAGCGGCGCGATCGTCGTGCGCCCGAAGCCGAGCGATGCATTCACGCGCAGCAGGCCGCGCGGCACGGCGCGCGTGCTCGATACTGCTTCTTCCATCTCGTGCAGGTCGGCCAGGATGCGGGTCGCGTAGTGCAGATAGGTTTCGCCCTCGGGCGTGAGGCTGCTGGTACGCGTGGTGCGGTTCACGAGCCGCACGCCGAGACGCTCTTCGAGCTGCGCCAGGCGCTTGGTGGCGGCCGGCGGGGTCAGGTCAAGTGCGCGCGCAGCGGCGCTCAGGCTGCCGTGGCGGGCCAGCAGCACAAAGAATTCAAGATGCGAGGCGAGGTCATTGTTCACTTTGGGTGAAGAATCCTGTGAAAGAGATTCAATCATAACCGCCCTTGCAGCGAATAATCTGGTGTCTTGTTCAACCAGCACACAAGAGACACCGCCATGAGAATCGTCGATATCCGCGAGCAGACCGTTCCAATCAGCTCCCCGATCCGCAATGCCTACATTGATTTCAGCAAGATGACGCTGAGCGTGGTCGCCGTGGTGACCGACGTGATCCGCGACGGCAAACCCGTGATCGGCTATGGCTTCAACTCCAACGGCCGCTATGGCCAGGGCACGCTGATGCGCGAGCGCTTCATTCCGCGCATCCTCGAAGCAGATCCGGCCGCGCTGCAGGACGACACGGGCGCGAACTTTGACCCGCACAAGATCTGGCAGACGATGTTCACCAACGAAAAGCCGGGTGGTCACGGCGAGCGCTCGGTGGCCATCGGCACCATCGACATGGCCGTGTGGGATGCGACGGCCAAGATCGCGGGCGTGCCGCTGTTCCAGCTGCTGGCCGACCGCTATGGTAATGGCCAGCCGGAGCGCCGCGTGTTCGTGTATGCGGCCGGTGGCTATTATTATCCGGGGCAGGACCACGGCAAGCTGAAAGACGAGATGCGCAGCTATCTCGATCGCGGCTACACGGTGGTCAAGAAAAAGATCGGCGGCGACTCGCTCGACGAAGACCTGCGCCGCATCGATTCGATCCTGAGTGTGCTCGGCGACGGGCAAAAGCTGGCCGTCGATGCCAACGGCCGCTTTGACCTGGATACGGCGATCCGCTACGCCAAGGCGCTGTCGCAGTACGATCTGTTCTGGTACGAGGAAGCGGGCGACCCGCTCGACTACGAACTGCAGGCGACGCTACGCAACTACTACGCCAATCCGATGGCCACAGGCGAGAACCTGTTTTCGATGCAGGATGCGCGCAACCTGATTCGCCACGGCGGCATGCGCGCCGATCGCGACTGGCTGCAATTCGATTGCGCGCTCAGTTACGGCCTGGTGGAGTATCTGCGCACGCTCGACATGCTGAAGGAACACGGCTGGTCGGCCAAGCGCTGCATCCCGCACGGCGGGCACCAGATGTCATTGAATATCGCCGCCGGCCTGGGACTGGGCGGGAACGAATCGTATCCCGACCTGTTCCAGCCGTACGGCGGCTTCCCGGATGGCGTCAAGGTCGAGAATGGCCACATCACGATGCCCGATCTGCCGGGGATCGGTTTTGAAGGCAAGGCAGATCTGATTGCGCAGATGCGGCGCCTGACCGAATGATCAGGCGTGGTTCGATGCGTCGAATTTGACTGGCTGCGTCGCGCCGCCCTTGCGCCGCACGACGACGGTGCCGGCCATCTTGTCGTGCCAGCCCTGCTTGCGCGCGTCGAAGCCGACCCAGATAAGGCCCAGCAACAGCGGGATGGACGAGACGTAGTAGCCAATGTAGCGGATGATGAACTGGCGCGTCGTGGGCTTGCCGCCGGTATGCGCGTCCACGATGACGGCGCCAACGGCCATCTTGCCCGGGGTGGCCGAGAGCTTGATCCACAAGACCAGCACGAAGACAGCCGGCAGAACCCAGTTGATGACGATGTCGGCCGGCCCCATGATGGTGCCGGTGCTGTCCCAGTACGCGGCGCCATAGATGGCGTAGAGCAGCGGCAGCGCGACGATCAGCACCAGGATGCTGTCGATGAGCGCCGCGCCCGTGCGCGCCCAGAAGCCAACGTATTCCAGTTCGGTCGATTCGTGCGGCTGCATGGTGGCCCCGGTTGGTTGTGCTGTAAGGACTCCACAATAGCACCGCCAACCAAGGCGTGGCTTAAGTCTCGAGGTAGCGCGTGACGGCCTGGCCGACTTCGGTGGTATTGGCCGTGCCACCCATGTCGGGCGTGCGCGGGCCCTCGACCAGGCAGCGCTCGATCGCGCCCAGCATGGCGTCATGCGCAGCCGTGTAGTTGGCATCGCCCTGGCCCAGGAACTCGAGCATCATCGCGCCCGACCAGATCATCGCGATCGGGTTGGCGATGTTCTTGCCGTAGATGTCCGGGGCCGAACCGTGCACCGGTTCGAACAGCGACGGGAAGGTGCGGTCCGGGTTCAGGTTGGCCGACGGCGCGATGCCGATCGTGCCGGTGCAGGCCGGGCCCAGGTCCGACAGGATGTCGCCGAACAGGTTCGACGCAACCACGACGTCGAAGCGCTCGGGCGAAATCACGAAGCGTGCGCACAGGATGTCGATGTGGTACTTGTCCCATTTGACGTCGGCGTATTGCTCGCCCATGGCGGCCACGCGCTCGTCCCAGTACGGCATCGAGATCGAGATGCCGTTCGATTTGGTGGCGGCGGTCAGGTGCTTTTTGGGGCGGCTCTGGGCCAGGTCGAACGCATACTTGAGGATGCGGTCGGTGCCGTGGCGCGTGAAGACCGATTCCTGCAGCACGAACTCGCGGTCGGTCCCTTCGAACATCTTGCCGCCGACCGACGAGTATTCGCCCTCGGTGTTTTCACGCACGACGTAGAAGTCGATGTCGCCCGGCTTCTTGTTGGCGAGGGGGCAGGGCACGCCAGGCATCAGGCGCACCGGGCGCAGATTCACGTACTGGTCGAACTCGCGCCGGAACTTGAGCAGAGAGCCCCACAGCGAGATATGGTCGGGGACGATGTCGGGCATGCCGACCGCGCCGAAGAAAATGGCCTCGAAGCCGGAGAGCTGCGCGCGCCAGTCGTCCGGCATCATCTTGCCGTGCTTGACGTAGTAGTCGCAGTCGGCCCATTCAAACGTGGTGAATTCGAGATGGATGCCGAAGCGCCTGGCGGTGGCGTCCAGGGCGCGCAGGCCTTCTGGCATGACTTCCTTGCCGATGCCATCGCCGGCGATCACGGCGATCTTGTGGGTTTTCATGGGTGTCTCCTGTTAGCTGATCTGAATGGTTCAAGAATAATGCAAAACGCTGTGTTTATAATGCAGCTTCTTGTGGTGTTAAGGAACACGAAGCGTGAATAATCTGTTGGAAAATGCTGATCTACGGGTGTTCGTGACTGTGGCGCGTCAGGCTTCTTTTGCGGGCGCGGCGCAGGCGCTGGGCATGTCGGCGGCGTATGTGAGCAAACGGATCGGGGTGCTCGAGGCTGCGCTGGGCGTGCGGCTGTTCCAGCGCACGACGCGGCGCGTGGTCATCACCGAGGATGGCGCGCAGGCGTTTGAACGCGCGCAGGCGATTCTCGACAGCCTCGATGACTTGATCGAGGAGTCGGCCGAGCGGCGGCGCGCGCCCAGTGGCCAGCTGCGCGTGTGCAGCAGCTTCGGCTTTGGCCGCCAGGTCGTCGCACCGGCGATTGCGCGGCTGGCGCGCGCATATCCGGCGCTGCAGATCCGTTTCGAGGTGTTCGACCGGCTGGTGGATCCGGTGGCCGAGGGGTTCGACCTCGATGTGCGGATCGGTGACGAGATCGCACCGCAGCTGATCGCGCGGCGCCTGATGGTCAATCACCGCATCCTGTGCGCGGCGCCCGCGTACCTGGCACAGCATGGGACGCCGCGCACGCTGCAGGATCTGGCCGGCCACCAGTGCCTGGTGATCAAGGAGCGCGACCATCCGTTCGGCGTCTGGCGGCTGCGCGCGAAAGGCGTTGAGGAGACGGTCAAGGTATCGGGCGCGCTGTCGACCAACCATGGCGAGATCGCGCTGCGCTGGGCGCTCGATGGCGCCGGGATCGTGCTGCGCTCGCGCTGGCACGCGCAGCCGCTGCTGGCATCCGCGCAGCTGGTGCAGATCCTGCCCGAGTTTGCGCAGGAGGCCAACGTGTGGGCCGTGTATCCGCAGCGGCTGAGTAATTCGGCGAAGGTGCGGGTGTGCGTTGAATTCCTCGAGCGTGAACTGGCGGCGGATATGGCGGCGGATCGGGCACCGGATGCTGGCGTGTAGCGCACCGCAGCGGCGCAGTGGACGCGGTTCGTGCACCGTCAAGGTGCAGCGCACCATCCATTCGCTCATTCGCGACATGGGCAGTTCGTGCGGCTCGACACTGCGCCGCAACATGGGCGATAATGCCGGGCTGTAGCACGCCGTAGCTTGCGTGTTTGCGTGTTTCGACCAGACCTGCGCCGCCTGCAGCTTCTCTTACCCATCCGATCATCCGAGGACCATGAACTCCAGCCCGACGCTTGCCGATTCCGTGTGCGCAGATCCGCGCCGCCACTTTCCCGCTCGCGTGGTGATATCGCTCGCGCCAACGTGCGTATCGCGGTCCGGTCCTGCTTGCGCGATGGTGCGGGCGTGAGTCAGTCGGTCATGTATCCAGGCTCTCCAAGCAAGCCATCACGTCCGATTATCGAGGTCAAGCCGCATTCGACGCTCGATGACGTCTACGGCATCGTCGTCGGCGTGCTGTTCGTCGTGATCGGCATCGTGTTGCTGCATGCAGCGGGCCTGCTGACCGGCGGTGTCGCAGGCATCGCCTTGTTGACGTCGTACTCGACCGGCGTGTCGGTCGGCACGCTGTTCATGATGATCAACGTGCCATTCTTCCTGTTTGGTTACTTCTTCATGGGTGCCCGCTTCACGATCAAGTCGCTGGCCGGCAGTGCGATGATCATGGGCCTGCTCAAGATCATGCCTTTCGTGCTGGTCATCGACCGCGTGCATCCGGCCGTCGCAGCCCTGGGCGGCGGTACTTTCTGCGGCATGGGCATCCTCGCACTCGCGCGCCACGGCGCCGGGGTCGGTGGCACGGGCATCGTCACGCTGTGGCTGCAAAAGCAGTACAACATCAACGCCGGCCGCACCCAGATCATGATCGACAGCGTCATCCTGGCACTGGCACTGCTGCTGGTCGCCCCTCACCAGGTCGCCTGGTCTGCCCTGAGCGCCGTCGCCATGAGCGGCATGGTCATGGCCTGGCACCGCGCCGGCCGCTACTTCGGCAGCTAACCCCCCAATAATTAGGGTCAGAGTAGAATTGTTGGGTAATAGCCTTTAGCAAATGGCCATATTCGGTTCTTGTAAATGAGCTCGTCAAAAATTGCATAAAAATTAGGGTCAGAGTCGAATTGTTTTTCAATTGATCTATAAAAATTGACAAACAATTCGACTCTGACCCTCATTATTTTTTGCTGTTGGTAGCGCTATCTATTACTAGGCAAATCCTCTCGTGCAATGAATGTCACAAGGCCACTCATAGGCTGCTGCAAATCATTCTGAACAATTAGGGTCAGAGTCGAATTAATGGGCAATTACCCAAAGTTGTCAAATAATTCGACTCCGACCCTAAGCTCGGCAGTTAATCTTGCAAATTAATTGGGGTCAGAGTCGAATTAATAAACAATTGATTTATTGAAGTTGGCAAACAATTCGACTCTGACCCTAATTTTTATTTGAGCTTATTGGGGCGGGGTGGGTTTTTGCGGGGTGGGGAGCATGTCGGTGCCGACCATGTCGAAGATGCTCAGTTGGCCGCCCAGGCGGATGAAGAGTTCCTGGTACAGGGCGCCGGTGTTCATATTGCCCCATTCGACGGCGCGTTTGATCAGGTAGGGCGTGGGGCTGTGTGGCTCGAGGTGGGCGAGGTAGGTGGCGGCGGCGGCGAGGCAGGCGTAGGCGTCGGCTCGGTCGCGGAAGTGGTAAGGCTCGGCGGTGTTTGTCGTGGTTTCGGCCGGTTCGGCCGGTGCTTCCGCTGGCACGGCCGCTGCCGCTGGCGCTGGCGCTGGAGCTCGTGCGGCGAGTTCGCTGTGGAGTGCCGAGAGGATGGCGTGTACCTCGTCTGCCACCGCTGTCAGGCACGCGCTGGTGCTATCGGAGGTGTTGAAGGTGCTTTGGAGCAGTGCCGTCGTGGCGTGCGCGTCTTCCAGTGCGGTGATGCGCTCGGTCAGGATTGCTGGTGGCATTGCTGCCAGCGTGCCGCGGGCCGTGTCGTGGCTGTCAAGCTCGTGCGCGGTTTGTTCGCAGTCGGCCCAGGTCGTGGCGCGGCCGTCTTCTGTTGTGAACAGCGGTGACTGGCGCAGCGTCGGGGCCAGCTTCTGGTCCAGCCAGCGCAGGATGTTTGCGCGGGCTTCGGTGTCATCGTGTTCCAGCTGCGGATGCAGGGCGGTCGGGTAACGCTCGCACAGCGTGTGCGCCAGCAGCAGGCAGGGGGCCAGCGCGCCCAGGCCATGTTCATGGACCTGGGATTCGCACAACCACGCAGCCAGTTGCAGGTCCTTGCCCTGGGTGCGCAATGCGCCTGCCGCCAGGTTGCTGACGTGCGGCCAGTCCGAACGCTTTGGTTGCCGCTGCCAGACCCCGCGCGGCTGGATATCTTCATCGCCCTGGCGCGCTTCGATGATGGCGCGGTAGACGCTCGTTGCGCGGGCCGGCAGGCCCGTCGGGTTGATCGGGTCCACCGGCGCTGCCAGCGCCTCGAAGGTGATGCCAAGGTGGCGCAGGAAGTGATCGTCGGCGCGTCTTGTCAGGTCGCCGTTGGGTGGAACTGGTGCAGGCATGGGGCTCTCCCGTGAATGTGGCCCGACAGAGTGGGGCGCCAATAAAGGCCACACTGTAGCGCAAATGCGGCGGGCAGGTCAGGCATCAGAAGCTGAAACCCGAGCCGGAGCGCAAGCCGAGGCTGAACTCGCACCCGACGCCACCGGCGTCACGGCGCCGATGCGCAACGTGGCCCGCAGGCCCGGATGGTTGTCGTCCAGTGTCAGCGTGCCGTCATGCAGCCGCGCCACTGCCGAGACCACGCTCAGACCCAGGCCCACGCCAGGCGTGCCACGGCTCGCGTCGACGCGGTAGAAGCGCTCGATGACGCGCGCGCGTTCGTGCACGGGGATGCCGGGGCCATTGTCGGCCACAACGATCTGCACGGTGTCGGCATCGAGGCGCTGCGCAGAGATTGCGATCGCGCCGCGCACCGGCGCATACTTGAGCGCGTTGTCGACCATATTGCCCAGCGCCTGCGCCAGCAGCACAGGGTCGCCCACCACGTGCAGATCGGCCGGACCGTCAAAGCCCAGCGCGATGTCCTTCAGTTCGGCGACCGGTGCGTAGAACTCGGTCACTTCGGCGCCCAGCGCCGCCAGGTCGACATTGACGAAGCCGCCGCGCCGGCTGCCGCTGTCGATTTCGGCCAGCCGCAGCAAGGCATTGAAGATGCCCATCACGCGATCGACGTCATCGATCGCGGCATCGATCTCGACGAAGGTTTCGTCCGGTGCCGGCCGCGCCACCGACAGTTCTTCGAGCCGCGCGCGCAGCTCGGACAGCGGCGTGCGCAGGTCGTGCGCGATCGCGTTCGAGACATCCTGCACGCCGGTCACCAGATGCTCGATCTGGTCGAGCATGCGGTTCACGGTGCGCGTCAGTTGCTGCAGCTCGTCGCCATCGCCCGGTTCGACCAGGCGGTGCGACAGCTTGCCCTCGATGATCGAGGCAGTGGTGTCGCTGATGCCCTGCATGCGGCCCAGCAGCGCGCGGCGGATCATGAGGCCGCCCAGTGCGGCGCTGAGCAGCACCGTGATCGCGCACCCAAGCAAGCCATATCCGAACAGGCGTTCTAGCTTCTGAAAGCGATTCAGGTTGCTGGCCACGAGCAGCCGGTAGCCGTCTTCCAGCGTCACACGCACCAGCTCCACGTTGCGCGGCACGTCGTCGACCACGATCGTCACCCGGCACAGGCCATCGCGGTCGGGCACGCCCTCGGGCCATGCCTGCAGATTACCCGCCAGCTTGGCGCCGTCGGGCGCGACGAACAGCATGATCTTGCGCACGCCGTCGTTGACGCCGTGGACCTGGCTGTCGATCGCGGCGGCCAGCGCAGGCGGGCCCTGGCGGATGAACAGGTTGCTCAGGTGCTGCGCGTCGGACTTGAGCAGCTGGCTGCGCACCTCGCCGATATTCGTATGCCACGCGTACCACAGCGGCCCGGCGAACATCGCCAGTACCAGCAGCGTCACGAGGCCATAACCGATGGCGATCGTGCGGGCGGAAAAGCTGGGGAGCCTGAACATCGTGTGCGTCTCGCTCAAGGCTGGTCGGTCAGCATGTAGCCGGCATTGCGCACCGTGCGCAAAAGGGCCGAAGGAAAGCCGGCGTCGATCTTTTGCCGCAGCTTGCTGATGTGGACATCGATGACATTGGTCTGCGGGTCGAAGTGGTAATCCCACACGTTCTCGAGCAGCATCGTGCGCGTGACGACCTGGTTGGCATGGCGCAGCAGATAGGCCAGCAGCTTGAATTCGCGCGGCTGCAGCGCCAGCTGCTTGCCGGCGCGCGTGACGCGGTGCGCCAGCATGTCGACACTCAGGTCGCCCAGCGTCATGACGGTTTCGACGGCCTGGCTTTGCGAGCGGCGCAGCAGCGCGTCCAGGCGCGCGAGCAGTTCGCCGAACGCGAACGGCTTGGTCAGATAGTCGTCGCCACCGGCGCGCAGGCCGCGGATGCGGTCGTCCACGCCATCGAGGGCGCTCAGGATCAGGATCGGCACCCGGTTGCCCTGCTGGCGCAGCGTCTCGATGAGCGCCAGACCATCGATCCCGCCGGGCAGCATGCGGTCCATGACGATGGCGTCATACGGTTCGCTGACGGCGTAGACCATGCCGTCGCGGCCATTGTCGGCATGGTCGACCGTGTGCCCGGCTTCGCTCAGGCCTTTGTTGACGAAGCGCGCGACGCGCTCGTTGTCTTCGATGAGGAGCAGTTTCACGGCGACCTCAATGCGCTTGCGGCTGCGAGGGCGCTGCCGGCGCCTCGCCGTCGGCAGGGGCGTCATCGATATGCGTCGGCGTTTTCGAGCGCGACGCGATGATCACATAGAACAGCGGAATCAGGAACGTGGCCAGGAAGGTCGCCGTCAGCATGCCGCCGATGACGCCGATGCCCAGCGCATTCTGGCTGCCCGAACCTGCGCCGCTCGACAAGGCCAGCGGCAGCACGCCCAGGATGAACGCCATCGACGTCATGATGATCGGGCGCAGTCGCACCTTGGCCGATTCGAGCGCCGCTTCGACAATGCCCATCCCCTGCATCTGCAGTTCGCGTGCGAATTCGACGATCAGGATCGCGTTCTTGGCCGACAGGCCGATGGTGGTCAAGAGCCCCACCTGGAAGAACACGTCGTTCTCCATACCGAAGGCCGTCGCTGCGCTCAACGCACCGAGAATACCGACCGGCACCACCATGATGACCGAGATCGGGATCGCCCAGCTTTCATACAGCGCGGCCAGGCACAGGAACACGACCAGGATCGACAGCGCGTACAGGAGCGGCGCCTGCGAGCCGGCCTGCGATTCCTGCAGCGAGATGCCGCTCCACTCGAAGCCGATACCTTCCGGCAGTTCGCCCACCAGGCGTTCCATGATCGCCATCGCCTCGCCGGAACTGAAGCCGGGCGCGGGCTGACCGAGAATCTCGGCCGACTCGATGCCGTTGTAGCGCGCCATCGCTGGCGAACCCCAGGCCCAGCGCGCACTGGCAAAGCTCGAAAACGGCACCATCTCGCCGGCGCCGTTGCGCGCATACAGCAGCTTGATGTCGTCCGGGTTCATGCGGAACTGGGCATCGGCCTGCACGTACACGCGCTTGATGCGGTTGTCCGTGTCGAGGAAGTTGTTGATGTAGCGCGAGCCCCAGGCCGTCGAGAAGGTCTGGTCGACTTCGGTCAGGTTCACGCCCAGCGCGGCGGCCTTTTCGCGGTCGATGTCGATCTTGTAGGTGGCGTTGTCGGCCTGGCCCGTGAAGCGCACGCGCTGCAGGTTCGGTTCCTTGCGCGCCAGCTCGAGCAACTGGTCGCGTGCCTTGGCCAGCGCGTCGTGCCCCAGGCCACCGCGATCCTGCAGCTGCAGCGAGAAGCCGTTGGCCGAGCCCAGGCCGCGGATCGATGGAGGTTCGACCGTGTTGATGGTCGCGCCCTGGTAGTTGGCGTAGCGCGCCGCGATGCGGTTGGCCAGCGCCGACACACCCAGCGCTTCGTCCTTGCGCTCGTCCCAGGTTTTCAGGCGCACGAACAGGCGGCCCTGGTTCTGGCCGCGCTGCGGCTGGCTCGCGCCATTGGTCATGAAGGTGGCTTCCACCACTGCCGATTCTTCTTTCAGCAGGTACTGGCTGATTTCTTCCAGCACGCGGCCCGTCGTTTCCTGCGTGCTGCCGGCCGGCGTCTGCACCTGGACGAACATATAACCCTGGTCTTCCTTCGGCAGGAAGCCGCCTGGCAGGCGCAGGAAGAGGGCGATGACGGCGCCGACCAGCACCAGGTACACGACCATCCACAGCGCGCGCCGGCCCAGGATACGGGTCACGCCGCCCAGGTAGCGGTCGCGGGTGGCATCGAACGAGCGGTTGAACCAGCCGAAAAACCCCTTCTTTTCATGGTGTTCCGGGTCGACCGGCTTGAGCATCGTCGCGCACAGCGCGGGCGTGAGTGTCAGCGCGATGAACGCCGACAGCAGCATCGAGGCCACGACCGTCAGCGAGAATTCGCGGTAGATTGCGCCCACCGTGCCGCTCGAGAAGGCCACCGGCACGAACACGGCCGACAGCACGAGCGCCACGCCGATCAGCGCGCTGGTGATCTGGCTCATGGCCTTGATCGTCGCTTCTTTCGGCGGCAAGCCGTCTTCGTGCATCACGCGCTCGACGTTTTCCACCACCACGATCGCATCGTCGACCAAGAGGCCAATGGACAGCACGAGGCCGAACATCGACAGCGTATTGATGGTAAAGCCCAGGGCCGACATGATGCCGAACGTGCCAAGCAACACCACCGGCACCGTGATCGACGGGATCAGGGTGGCGCGGAAGTTTTGCAGGAACAGGTACATCACCAGGAACACCAGCACGATGCCCTCGATCAGCGTGTGGGTCACGCCCTTGATCGAGGTTTCGATGAAGGGCGTGACGTCATTCGGATACACGGTGCGCAGGCCGGGCGGGAAGAATTCGCCCAGCTCTTTCAAACGCGCACGCACCGCTTCTGCGGTGTCGAGCGCATTGGCGTTCGGCGCGAGCTGGATGCCCAGGCCCGACGCCGACTTGCCGTTGTAGCGCACATCGACGTTGTAGTTTTCGGGCCCCAGTGCCACGCGCGCGACGTCGCCGATACGGACCGACGAGCCATCCGGCTGGACCTTGACCAGGATGCGCTTGAACTCCTCCGGCGTGCGCAGCATCGTCGCCTGGTTGATGGTGGCGCTCAGGGTCTGGCCCTGGACGGCCGGTGTGCCGCCCAGCTGGCCGCCCGAGATCTGCACGTTCTGCGCGCGGATCGCGTCCGTCACATCGAGCGGCGTCAGTGCAAAACTCGTCAGCTTGACCGGGTCGAGCCAGATACGCATCGCATACTGGGTGCCGAACAGGTTCATGCTGCCCACGCCCGGCATGCGCGAGAGCGGATCCTGGATGTTCGAGGCGACGTAGTTGGCGATGTCGAACTTGGTCATGCTGTCATCGTCCGAGACGAACGCCGCCACCATCAGGAAGTCGGACGTCGACTTGGTCACGCGCAGGCCCGATTGCTGGACCTCGCTCGGCAGGCGCGGGACCGCCGCCTGCAGCTTGTTCTGCACCTGGACCTGGGCGATGTCGGGATCGGTGCCGGCGGCGAACGTCAGCGACGTCGTCGACTGGCCCGTGTCATCGCTGGTCGACTGCATGTACAGCAGGTTGTCGATCGCCGTCATCTGCTGCTCGATCACCTGGATCACGGTGTTCTGCATGGTCTCGGCCGACGCGCCGGGGAAGGTCGCCTGGATCTGCACCGATGGCGGCGAGACGGGCGGATACTGCTCGATCGGCATCTTGAGCAGCGCGATGCCGCCGACCAGCATGATCAGCAGCGAGATGACGATCGCGAAGATCGGACGGTTGATGAAGTACTTTGGCATCTTGGATTATTCCTGGCGCGCGGCGGTGGCTGCGGCAGGCGCCGCCGCTGGTGCTGCCGCTGCCGGCGCTGTGGCGACCTTGACCACGGTGCCGGGCCGCAGCTTCTGCACGCCGCTGACGATCACGCGTTCGCCGGCCTTCAGGCCGTCGTCGACGAGCCAGAAACCATCGACCAGCGCGCCGGTACGCACGGAGCGCAGCGCCACCTTGTTGTCCTGGCCGACGACCATCACGGTGGCCGTGCCCTGCGGCGTGCGCGTCACGGCCGTCGCGGGCACGCGCATGACCCCCTGGCGCACGCCCTGGCTGACGTTCGCACGCACGAACATGCCGGGCAACAAAAGCTTGTCGGGGTTCGGGAAACGCGCGCGCAGCGTGACCGAGCCGGTGGCCTGGTCGACCGTCACGCCCGAAAATGCGAGCGTGCCGCTGCGGGTGTAGGTGCTGCCGTCTTCCAGTTGCAGGCTGACCTTGGCGGCGTCGGTACCTTCCATGCGCACGCGGCCGGCGGCGATCTCGCGCCGCAGCGCCAGGCCTTCGCTGCTCGACTGCTGCAGGTCGACGTACATCGGGTCGATCTGCTGGATCGTCGTCATCAGGGTGGCAGCGCCGCCCTGCACATACGCGCCCTGCGTCACGGCCGATACGCTGCTGCGGCCCGCGATCGGCGCGGTCACGGTGGTGTAGCCAAGGTTGATGCGCGCCACCTCCAGAGCGGCCTTGGCAGCTGCGACATCGGCCGCTGCTTCGAGTTGCGCCGCCTCGGCGGTCTCGAATTCCTGCTTGCTGACCGCATTTTCCTTCACCAGCACGCGGTTGCGGTTCAGTTGCGACACATTGCTGGCCAGCGTCGCCTGCGCCCGTTGCAGCTCGGCTTCGGCGCTCTTGACGGCGGCGCGGTACGGCGCCGGGTCGATCAGGTACAGCGGCTCGCCCTTGCGCACGTCGGCGCCCTCGGTAAAGCGGCGCTCCTGCACGATGCCGTCGACCCGGGCGCGGACCTCGGCCAGCAGGAACGGCGCCGTGCGGCCGGGCAGGGCGATGTTCAGCGCCACGTTCGTGGTAGCCATGGTCAGTATGGCGACTTCGGGCACCGCCGGCGCGGCAGGCTTGGGGTCGTTGCCGCAGGCAGAAAGCAGCGCGGCGGCCGTTATGGCGGTCGCCAGCGCCGGGCGGCGCGGAAGGGTCATCGAGGGCATGGGTGTCGGATCCGTTGGCAAGGTGGAGAGCGTATTGTTCCCTACCTTCGACTATGCCCGGCGCAGGCTTAAGCGGGGGTGGTTAATTCGTTAAATATCGTTAATGTTGGCGCAGCGCCCCGGCACGGGACTTCAACGATCGCACACTTCCGCAAAGATAATGGCGAAGCGATCCGCAATGTGTGCCGGCAGTTTGTCGTGCTGTGCCAGCAACCGGACGGCAGCTGGACATCAACGGACGGACCGTTCTAGCATCGACGCCACAGCCTCAGCGCCAATGACCGCGTCGGTATGCGATCGCGAGCAGCGCGATGGCAGCCATGGACCATGTGATGCCGGTGACGATGGAACCTTCAACGCCGTAATCCCCGCCGGACAGCCATGCTGGACCGCTTGTGGATACCTGAAGCCAGCCGCGAGCGGCGTGGCCGGAGACAGAGACTGCGAACACGGCATCACACAAGTAATTCCATGCAAAATGCAGGCCGATCGGCAACCAAAGACGGCCAGAGAGCAGATAGGCGCCGGAGAGGGCAAGCGACGCCGCCGCCGTCATCGACGCGCCGAGCACGCTGAAGCCTTCGTTCGGCATGTGGGCGACAACAAAAATCACGGTCGACACGCCCAGTGCAATTTTCGTTCCCCAAAATTTCTGCAGCATGCCGAAGACAATGGCGCGAAACACGATCTCCTCGAAGATGGCCACCATGACTTGTTCAGGAAAAGGCTTCAGCAGCACGCCCGGCGCTGCTGCGCCAGTGATGATGAAGGCGCCACTGGCCAGCAACACCGAATACGTCGCCACGACGAGCAGTACGCCGATGCCGAGTCCGCGCCATAATTCACGTCCCGCGCCAGCCAGAGCCAGCTCGGTGACCGGGCGGCGTTCCAGACGCATGACAAACCAGCGATAGCCAGCTACCGCGACAGCCGCCGACAGCAGCATGGGCCAGCCGAGGCGCAGCGGTTTGGGCACGATTTCGGTAAGACCCAGCGTGACAAACATCGGCACGATTGTCGCCAGGATGCCCACGATCGCCAGGATCAAAGGATATCGCAGGATGCGGGTGCGCAGTGGCATTGCGGAAGGTACGGCATAGTGCTGGGTACTCATGACGGCTCCTCGGGGATGGTTCGCTCGCGCGCGGCATGGATCCGTGCGCCGAACGGTCGTGCTTCCAGCGCAGCAATTGCTTGCGCCAATACTTCCGACAGCGGGTATGCCAGATCTGCATCAAGAGTCGCAGCGGCCGCATTCGTCGCCGCCCAGCAGCGCTGCAGCTGCGGCAGCAGCGCGCGTCCTCGCTCCGACAACCCGATCAGCTTTTGTCGTCCATCTTCGGATGACATGCGGATGACAAGCTCTTCCTTCAGCATCAACGCAAGGGTCTGCGTTGCCGCCGGCTGCGTGATGCCCGCACTTGCGGCAATGTCGCCAATAGTGCGCGGCTCACGTACCGCCAGTGCTCGCATGACGGGCGTATAGCGCGGGCGGTAACTCAGGCCGGCCTCCGTATAGGAAGCAGCCACTGCGCCGTCGAGCAGCTCGATAAGATGGCGCAACTTGGTGCCGAGTCCTTGTTTCATGTTTTGATAATACACGCATTTGCATAAGTGCTTATATAAATTTCGCAATCTGCTTCTTGACGAGGCAAAATCGAAAGCGGTTCATGAAATTGGCTGACGCCTGTCAGAACCTGATGTATTCATTCAGATAACGACTGCTATTGGCGCAGGCTGTGTAAAACCGCAGGAACCAGGCAGCAAGCGCACGCCGGACTGGCCATCGCCCACCGGAATCGGGTGCATCAGACGGCTGCTGCATCCCCAGCAACAGCACCAGCACGCGCAGGCAACCACAACGCAACCTCGGTACCATCCCCCGGCGCCGACACGATCTCGATCACGCCGCCATGCGCCGTGACGATCTCGCGCACGATGGTCATGCCCAGGCCGTTGCCGGGCACGTCGGGCACGGTGTTGGCGCGCCAGAAAGCGTCGTAGACCTGCTGGCGCTGCTCCGGCGTCATGCCGATGCCCTGGTCGCGCACCCGTATCGCGGCGCCCGCTTGTCCAGCGCGTTCCTGCTGCGAGATGCTGACATCGACGACGCTGTGCGGCGCCGAGTAGGCCAGTGCATTGTTCACGATATTGCTCAGCGCCTGCTGCACGCGCGTGGCATCGGCCGTCACGTGCGGCAAGTCGGGGGCCGCTTCCAGCGCAATCCGTCCGGCTTGTGCATCGTCGGCAAGCGCGCCCTTGACCTTGCCCACCATGTCGGCCAGGTCGAGTGACGTGGGCTGCAGCTGGGCCGCGCCGCCCGCATCGATGCGCGCCAGGTCGAGCATCTGGTTGACCAGGCCGATCAGGCGCGTAGCCTGCCGGTGGATGATGTCGATCAGCTCGCGCCCGGTGGCGGCGTCGAACTCGCGCTTGAGGAGCAATTCGGAAAACCCGAGGATACTGGCCATTGGCGTGCGCAGTTCGTGGCTGGCAGTGCGAAAGTAATCGTGGCGCCGCTGGTTCGCGGCGCGCACCCGTTCGCGTTCCGCGTGCAGGCCGGCCACGTCGCGCACAGTCGCCACCAAATGTACATGCTCGTCGAGCGTCATTTCGGCGATCGAGATCTCGGCGGCAAACCTGCTGCCATCGACCCGGCGCGCATTGCCCTCATGGCGGGAGACGACCTGCGGCATCATGCCGATCAGGAGGGCCGACGACTGGCGCGCCAGTTCGGGACCGGGCGCCCCGAACAGCTGCTCGGCCGCCGGATTGCTCGACAGAATCCGGCCTCCGGCGTCCAGCAGCAACACGGCGTCGGGCAGGTGTTCGAGCAGCGTGCGCAGTGCGCGTGCGCTGCTGCGTTCGCGATTGCATGCGGCGCGCAGTTCGATGGTGGCGATTTCGCCCGCCACCATGCCCGCCAGGTCGCGCAGCATCGCGCGATCGGTGTCGGAAAACTCGCGCGGCACGCTGTCGATGATGCACAGCGTGCCGATTCGCACGCCGTCCCGCACGGCGATCGGCGAACCGGCATAAAAGCGCGCCGCGGTGTCGCCCCGTACCAGCGGATTGTCGGCAAAGCGCGCGTCGGCACGGGCGTCGCAGACGACCATCACGTCGTCGTCCTGCAGGATCGCGTGGGCGCAGAACGACACCGAGCGCGGCGTTTCGGCCACCTCCAGACCGACGCGCGACTTGAACCACTGGCGGTCCGTGTCGATCAGGCTCACGAGTGCGATCGGCACCTTGAACAGGTGCGTGGCCATGCGCGTGATGCGGTCGAACGAGGCTTGTGGCGGGGTGTCCAGCAGGTTCAGGTCGAGCAACACCTCATGGCGCCGGGCTTCGTCCGGCGGCAGGGGGGCAGGGGGGCGGTTCGTTGGCGTTTCGTTCATCGTGGGCTTGCGGGATCGTCTCAGGGAGCCGGAGGGAGCGCCGACGTCACTGCGGCGCGCAGGGCCGCGAGCGGCGCCGGCTTGGTCAGGTAGGGGACATCGTCGGGCAGGCCCATGGCCAGCACGGTTGGCTTGTCCATGCCGCTGATGACGACCACCGGCATCGACGCGGTGGCCGGATTGCCACGCAGGCTGCGGATCATGCCGAAGCCGTCCATGCCTGGCATGTACAGGTCGCTCACCAGAATATCGGGGCGCGCCTGGCCAATGCACATCATCGCCTCGAAGCCGTTGCTGGCCTTGCGTACCGCGAGATCCATACCCCAGGTGCTGATTTCGAGTTCGTACAGGCGCAGCAGCGCCGCATCGTCATCCACGATCAGCACTGAACGCACCGGACCCAGTGGCCGGATAGGGCGGTCGCTGTCTGCAAGGGCGGGTGGTCCGGCAAGCACGGCGCGGCGCCCGTCGAGCAGGCGCTCGACCGAGGCATTGGTGATGCGGCGATGGCCGCCCGCCGTTTTCCATGCCTGCAGCGCGCCATTCTCGACCCACATCTGCACCGTGCGGTGCGATACGCCGATCCGCTCGGCCGCTTGCCGGGTGGTGCAGAACGCCGAGCGGTCGCCGGCAGGCTTGCTATTTCCATGACAGTCAGCAATTTTCATATTTGCTGATTTTACCGGTTCGGATCAGGCTGTCAAGGCATACCGGCAGAACGTGTCGTAACTGATGGGCACTTGCAACATCAGCTTCGCTGGCGGCCTGTCATTGCGCCTTCGTCGGCACTGACCACCGGCAGATACAGCGTGACATCGGTGCCGACGCCCGCCTCGGATTCCAGCGCGATGCGCCCGCCATGCAGATCGACGATCTCCTTGAGGATCGTCAGGCCGAGGCCGCTGCCTGGCGCCGCCGTATCGCTGTCCACGCGATAGAAGGCGTCGAAGACCTGGGCCTGCTGCTGGGGCGTCATCCCGATACCGCGGTCGCGCACGCGGATTGCCACCATTGGCCGTTCACCCCACTGTTCGGACGCAGCCCGCAGTGAAATCGGCGAACCGGGGGCGGAATACTTGATGCTGTTGCTCACGATGTTGGTCAGTGCCTGCTGCATCTTCTGGGCGTCCACTGCCACTGGTGGCAGTCCGGGCGGGATGTCGGTGCTGACGCGGTGCGCCTGGCCCAGACCCTCGAGTGACGCCAGCGTCCGGCTCACCAGATCGGCCACCGGAACGGCGTCGATCCTGAGATCGTCCCGCCCGCCTGCCTCGATGCGCGCCAGGTCGAGCATGTGGTTGACCAGACTGACCAGGCGGCCCGATTCCCGGTGGATGATTTCGACCAGCTCGCGGCTGACGGCGGGATCGAATTCACGCTTGAGCAGCAATTCGGAAAAGCCCAGCACGCTCGACATCGGCGTGCGCAGTTCGTGGGTGGCGGTGGCGAAGTGGCGCCGGCGCCGCTCGTCGATGGCGCGGTTGCGTTCTTCGGCCGCGCGCCGCTGCGAAATGTCCCGTACCGTCACGGCGAACTTCGGCCGCGCCGCCCACATCATGCGGCAATACGAGAATTCGACCGGGAAGCGGCTGCCATCCAGGCGCCGCGCCAGCGCCTCGTAGCGCGCCCCTTCGCGCAACTTGCCGGTGCGGCGCAGGCGCAACAGGTCTTCGTCCATCAGTTCGCGCAGCGGCCGGCCGGCCAGCATCGCGCCGGTCGTGCCGAACAGCGTTTCGGCCGCCGGGTTCGCGGCCACGATACAGCCTTGCGCGTTGAGCATCAGAATGCCATCGGGCAGGTGGGTCACCAGCGCTTTTTCCCAGCCTTCGCGCGCGGGCCGACCTGCCGGCCGCGCGCGCAGTTCGTCGCCGGCAATGGCCGCCAGGTCGCGCAGCGTGGCCATCTGCTCGTCATCGAAATGGCGCACATCCCGGTCGATCACGCACAGCGCGCCGACCCGGCTGCCGTCCGGCGCGGCTAGCGGAATGCCCGCATAGAAGCGCACGTCCGGCGCACCGGTGACAAAGGGATTGTGGGCAAAGCGCGGATCCAGGCGGGCGTCGTCGATCACGAGACCGTCTTCATGCTGGATCGTGTGGGTGCAGAACGAGGTCACGCGTGTGGTTTCGTGCAGGTCGATACCCACGCGCGATTTGAACCACTGGCGGTCGGCATCGACCAGGGCGATCAGCGCAATGGGCACGCCAAGCAGGCGACAGGCCAGGCGCGTGATGCGGTCGAACCGTTCTTCGGGCGGCGTATCGAGCAGGGCCAGTTCGTGCAGTGCGTGCACACGGGCCTGGTCGGACTGGGGGATGGATTGCGAGCCCGGCAAAGTCCGGGCAACAAAAGGGTGTCGGTCCGGCTCGGAACGCATGATGTTGATCCTGTCAGTCGGGCGCAGCCGCCGCGTCGATGTCACTGAAGATACCTTCGATCCGGGCACGCAGTTCAGGGAAGCGCACCGGTTTGGCAAATACCGGGATGTCATCGGGCAGGCCCATCGACCTGATCGTTGCAGGGTCGAGTCCGCTGATGACGATGATGGCCATATTGCTGTAGCGCGGGTCGGCGCGCAGTGTACGTACCATGCGGAAGCCATCCATGCCTGGCATGTTCAGGTCGCTGATCAACAGATCGGGCCGCGCTTCGCCGATCCGGATCAGGGCGTCGAACCCGTCGCGTGCCTTGATCAGCTGGGCGTCGAGTTCCCAGCCCGACATTTCCAGCTCGTACAGGCGCAGCAGGGTGGCGTCGTCGTCGGCCATCACGATGCGCCGACCGGCTGGCATCGCTTTGGCAGCGGGCAACGGCACAACTTGCGTGCCGGTTACGGCCTGATTGCGCTGTGCAACCAGGCGATTGACTGATGTAAGCAGGATACGGCGGTGGCCGCCGGCGGTCTTCCAGGCTTGCAGCACGCCGCTTTCGACCCAGAGTTGCACGGTCCGGTGCGACACGCCAAGAAGACTCGCGGCCTCCTTGGTCGAGCAGACTTCTTCGGAAGCGGGATCGGTTGGCGCCGGCGCCGGGCTGCTATGCGATGTCATGAAATAGAGTTGTGCAGGTGGTTAAGAGCCTGCCAACCGGGGGGCGGAAACCAGCCGTGCCATCGCGTGTATCAAAGGTGACAACGCGCCGGACACAAATGGATCACGCCACCTGGATGCGCAACTAATACGCGTAGGCAAGTGAACAATCTATCAAATTATCACAAATTACGATAGCGAGACGTAATGACTCGTAGCGGTATTGTAACTAGTGGTGATGAGCGATTGTCCATTATTGCACTTTTACAGCTGCCGTGACCGTGCCACTCGCCTCAGCGACGCGTGCAGCGATAACGCGTACAAATTGCGGGTCGTACCGACGTGAGTTTGGCCACCACACTGCATTTTCGTTGTTTCAGGGCAACAAAATCAATGCGTAATCAATACATTGTATTTGCTGGATTTACTGTTTTTACCAAATGGTGCATCATCCGGTCATGCCTCTGCTGCGTCGTGTGGCCCGCGGCAATCTTGTTCACTTCTCTCATTGAATATATGGAAACGATCTATCTGGAATCGCCCGACGCGCTGCAGGACCTGCGTGCCATCTACTCGGCACTCGACGGCGCCCAGGCCATTGTCGAATTCGATTTGAACGGCAACATCCTGCGCGCCAACGACAATTTCCTGAACGTGACGGGTTATTCCGACGCCGAGCTGGCAGGGCGTCATCACTCGATGTTCTGCGAGCGCGAGCTGATCGAATCGCCGGCCTACACCCGTTTCTGGCAAGACCTGGGCGCCGGCAAGTCCGACCGCGCCGAATACAAGCGCATCGCCAAGGGCGGCCGCGAATTCTGGATCAACGCCTCCTACAATCCGGTCAAGGACAGCTCGGGCCGCGTCGCCAAGATCATCAAGTTTGCCACCGACATCACGGCCGAGAAAATCCGGGCCGCAGAGACGACCGGTCTGGTGTCGGCAATCGGCCGCGCCCAGGCCGTGGTCGAATTCGACATGAACGGCATCCTGCTCGACGCCAACGCCAACTTCCTCGACCTGCTCGACTACGCGCTGGAAGACGTGCGCGGCGAACATCACCGCGTGTTCTGCGACGACGAATACGCGTCGAGCGCGGCCTATCGCCGTTTCTGGGGCAAGCTCAACCGCGGTGAATTCGACGCCGGCCGCTACAAACGCCACGGGAATAATGGCAAGACCGTCTGGATCCAGGCGACCTACAACCCGATCTTCGACGCCAACGGCAAGCCGGTCAAAGTCGTCAAGTTCGCGACCGACATCACCGCCCAGGTGATGCTCGAAGAAGCGGCCGTCCAGCGTGCCGAGGACGAGCACCGGAAAGTCGGTCTGCTGCTCGAGCAGGTCGCGCGCGCTTCGGCCGGCGACCTGACCGGCACGATCGACACCAGTGGCGGCGAGCCGCTCGACGAACTGGGCCGCGGCGTGATGAAGATGATCGGCGACCTGCGCGGCGTGATCGGCGACGCCGTCTCGGCCGCCGGCAAGCTCAATGTCTCGTCGCGCACGATCGCCGACCGCTCCAACACGGTGGCCGCCAGCGCCCAGGCGCTGGGCGCGACGGTCGAACAGATGAACGCGTCGGTCGATGGCCTGACCGCATCGATCAACACAATTGCCCGCAGCACGCAAGAAGCCAACAGCCTGGCCCAGTCGACCCGCGACGAAGCCGAGATCGGCGCCAAGGCGATTGCCCGTTCGATCGAAGCGATGGCGATGATCAACCAGTCGTCGGAGGACATCGCCGAGATCGTCAAGGTGATTGGCGAGATCGCGGGTCAGACCAATATGCTTGCCTTCAATGCCGCCATCGAAGCGGCGCGTGCCGGTGAACACGGTCTGGGCTTCTCGGTCGTGGCCGACGAAGTGCGCAAGCTGGCCGAGCGTTCGTCACAGGCGACCAAGGAAATCTCGAAGCTGATCAACGAATCGGTGCGTCGTGTCGCGCAGGGCAGCGAAATCTCGCGCCAGGCCAGCGAAGCGTTCGACCGCATCACCAGTGGCGTCGGCAAGACCTCGCTGGCGATCGCCGACATCTCCGACAGCGCCAACGAGCAGTCGCTCACGGCCAAGGAGGTTTCGGCTGCGATCCTGTACATCGCCCAGGAAACGGAGCGCTCGGCCGGCTCGTGCGACAGCATCGCCCGGTCGACCGAGGGCCTGAACGAGCACGCCAGCCACCTGAACAACACCGTCGCCCGCTTCGTGGTCTGAAGCACGAGGAAACGGCCATGGAACTGCGCGACGACCATCTCTCCGCCCTGATCGCGCTGGTGCGCCAGCACACGGGCATCGCGATGAACGAGCACAAACGCGTGCTGCTGCAGGGGCGCCTGCTCCCGCGCCTGCGCGCGCTGGGCATCGCCTCGTGGGCCGGCTACATCGAGCGCCTGGCCAGCGACCGGACCGAGGTCACGTCGTTCATCGATTCGGTGACGACCAACGACACGGTGTTCTTCCGCACGCCGGCCGTCTGGTCGTGGCTGTCGGAGACGTTCCTGCCAGCGTTTGCGGCGCTGAACCGCGCGGCGCCGCTGCGCATCTGGTCGGCCGCTGCCGCCACCGGCGAAGAAGCCTATTCGCTGGCCATGAGCTGCCTCGAATACCAGGCGCACGCACCTGGCCTGCGTTTCGAGATCCTCGGCACCGACATCTCGCACGCGGCGCTGGCCACGGCCCGCGCCGGCGCCTACCGCGGCCGCAGCGTGGCACGCTTCGAGGCCGATCGCCCGGCCCTGTTTCGCAAGTACCTGGTCGCGCATGGCGACGGCGTGCAAGTCGGTCCGGCCGTCGCGCAGCATGTGCGCTTCGACCAGCACAATCTGCTGGGCCGTCCGCCACGGGGCGCGGCGTTCGACCTCGTCATGCTGCGCAATGTACTGATCTACTTCGACGCCGAGCACCAGCAGCAGGTGCTGGCCGGTGCCCGGGCCGCGATGCAGCCGAACGCCCGCCTGGTCCTGGGTGAACAGGAATCCATCACCCGCCTGCAGACCGCGTTCACGTTTGAGCAGGCCCATGTTTATCGTATTGGCGGAGAACCATCATGAGTATGCAAAGCCTGAGCCACATGTCGTACGTGTTGTCCGGCCAGATGCAGATCGGCCACGGCCACCAGGTCCTGACCGCGCTGCTCGGTTCCTGCGTCGGGATCGGGATGATCTGGCGCAAGCAGGGCCGCTGCGGCCTGGCGCACTGCTTCCTGCCCGATGGCGTCGAAGCCGGCGAGAGCTCGGCACGTTACGTGAGCGCGGCCGTGCCGCGCCTGCTGGCGCTGATGGGGGTGCGGCGCGAGCAGTACGATGAAGTCGACGTCGTCATCGCCGGCGGCGCGCGCATGTTGAACCTGCGCCCGGCGGGCGGCGCGGTCGGCACGCGCAATATCGAAGCGGCCCGCTCGCAACTGTCGTTGCGCGGTCTGCAGGTGAGTTTCCAGGACGTGGGCGGCTCGCAGGGCCGGCGCCTGTCGATCGATTGCGATCAGCAGACGTTCAGCGTGGTGCGCATCGCGCGCGAAGAGCAGGCGGTGGCGGCATGATGAGCGAGACTGCGGCGATGTCCGGCCCCATGCCCGGCGCCATGCCCGGCGTTCATGCGGCCGTGACGGCCATCGAACAACAGCTGGCGGGCGCCGCGCGTGTGCTGCGCGAAGCGGCCGGTATGGAGGTGGTGGGTACGTTCTTCCTGGCCGGCCAGGAGTTCGCACTGCCGGCATTGAACGTACGCGAGGTGGTGGGCATGCCGGCGCGGATCACGCCGATCCCGCTGTCGCCACGCTGCCTGGAGGGCATCTTCACGCTGCGCGGTGCAGCGATTCCGCTGCTGAACCTGGGCCGCATCTTCGATCCGGCCGCACCCGGCGTGACGGCCGAGCAGCGCGTCGCGATCATTGACGTGGATGACATCCAGGTCGGCCTCGTGTTCGACGCCACCGGCGAAGTGCTGCGCGTGCGGCCCGAGCAACGCGCCGGCCTGCACTGGCAACAGGGCGCTGCGCGCGGCGTCGTTGCCGGCACGATCACGCTCGCCGATGGCGCGCGCGTACTGCAACTGCTCGACGCCGATGCGCTGGTGCGAATCGATAACGTGCCCCAGGTACGCGCCCACGCCAGCGTGGCGCGCGACGCCTGGCGCATGCGCTTTTTGCGTCAGGCGCAGGGTCGCAAGTGCATCTCGTTTACCGTCGGCGGCCTGCGCTTCGCACTGGCGATGGAGGCGATCCAGGAAATCATGTGCGTGCCGGACCTGCTGCCATCGGTGATGGTGGGGCGCCTGTGCAAGGGCTGGCTGAACCTGCGTGGCGTGCCGATCGGCGTGGTCGACTTCGGCGCGCTGCTGGGCTGCGGTGTGTCGCAGTCCGATCCGCCTGACGCCCGCGTCGTGATCGTGCGCATCGGCGACGAGCAACTGGGCCTGCTGGTCGATGCGGCCGACGATATCCGCCCGTACTTCGACGCCGACATCCTGCCCATCCCACTGCTGGGCACCGCGCGCGGTGCGATGTACCGCGGCTGCCTGCCCAACGGGGAACTGGGCGACAGCCTGTTCCTGGACCATGACCATCTTTTCTCGGAGTCGGAAGTGAGCGACATCTGTGCCGGCCATCGGCGCCTGTATGCACAAGAAGCCAGCGCGGCCTGCGCTGCCCGCAAGATCACCGGCGCGCGCCATGTGTACCTGGCGTTTTCACTGGGCACCGGCTGGGCCGCCGACATCAGCCAGGTGCGAGAGATCGTCGATTTCGACGGCGCCGTCACCCGCCCGCCCGGCATGCCGGTCTGCGTGCACGGCATGCTCCAGGTACGCCAGCAGATGGTGTGCGTGATCGACCTGCGCCTGTTGTACGGGATGGCGCCGCTCGAGGCAGCACCGGCGACCGATGCGGCGCGCCGCATCCTGGTGCTGGAACACGACGGCGAGCGGTTCGGCCTGATCGTCGACCGCGTCGACACCATCCTGTCGCTGCCGGACACCCAGCGCCGGCCGTCGCCGCAACTGCTGCGCGTAAACGGCCCGCAAGACATGCGCCAGGACAGCACCGAAGTGCTCGAAGTGCCGGGCATTGACGGGCGCGATGACGTGCTGACGCTGTTCGACAAGGAGAAGTTCATTGTCACCTTGCGCCAGCAATTGGGCGCGGTGCATTGAGATGCGATCAGGCCTCGATGTGATTCGGGGCGCAGTCAGCCTTATCTGTTGATGACTCTGATGGCAACCCTAAGCACTTGTTCTGGCGAAGTTCTCCTCTCTCAACCCAGCGCCGAGCGCCAACCTGCCAGTTAGGCAGGTAGCGCGACGCCACCCCGCGACAGCCCCGTAGCCAGCTCTCGACACGCTGGTGGCGGGCATTCACGTTCTGCACGCGAATGGCACGGTCTCCCATACGTCTGACGGCCACGCCGGCACGCGGATTGCCCGCTGCATGCACAACCGTGCATGCGTGCAAAAGTCCGATAGGTGGCATGTCTTTCCCAGCAAGTCGTGACAAAGCCTTGCCAGCGGCAGGCTGTTTTCCCACACGGACAGGCCTCGGCACATCCGATCGAAATCAGGCCAATAAATAATTTTCATGGGAAATTATTTTCTTTGAGAACCATGTTTTAAAAAATCATCGTTAATGAATTCCTGTTCAGTATTTGCGCCTTGTGCGCCGCACAAGAAAATGTCGTTTTTATGGAATTTTTTGAATAAATTTTTCACCTAAAAAATCAATAAAAAAGCGCTGTAAATACATATTTTCAGAGTGAAATGGCGCGCAGCGAGATGCCTTCCTTCGCCATCGCCAACCCAAAAATGCGCCACAAAAAATATTGAAATCCTAAGATTCGTATGCTACGGTCGTCATATGGTCTGCATTAACTCATATGGCACTGCACCACTTTGACGAGCAACAAGTTATACGCATCAAGTTGGTGAATATTTTTTAGAAATTTCACGGGCGAAATTTCTTAATGGAACCTCAAGGATCCGTGGCATTCCATTGGCATCGCTCTTGTCTGTTTTAATCGCAGCACACTCGACGTGAATTCGTAGTGATGGTTCTTCGCAAGCTGGACTGGCGACCAGAAGGGACTTGCCATGAGAATGCGTAAAAGTGCGATTTCTAAACTGCGCGAGGGGTTCGCCCAGTTATCGACAGACGGCAGCATGCAGGAATGCCTGAGCAAGCTCTCGGAGCTGACTGCCGCTATCGTTGGCGCAAGGGACTGCATCATTCTGCTGTTCGATGAGGCCGAGTTGGCTGGAGCCGCTCTGCCTGACGAGGCATGCTTTGGCTCATTGGCAAGCCGGCTGTCGGCACGCGGAAAGGGAGCCAGCCCCGTTATTCCGCTCGCAGCAAGGCGCGGCGCGAATGGCGGGGATGCCGGTGGGCACAAGGAAAACATGGTGTCCGCGATTGTTCTGCATGGAAGAACTGTCGGCGTCATTCATGCCCGTGGGCCATTGAATCAGCGTGACTTCAGCATGGACGACCTGTATTCCTTTAATGTCGTGACGCCGATTGTTGCAAGGTCCATTCAGGTGAACCAATTGCAAAATATTCTGAAGTCCAGATTTGCTCAACTGGCACTGTCCAGAATGGGCGAGGCGACTACCGGCAACCTGACCGGCGGAATCGTCGATCATCCCAATCAGATTGCCAGACTATTGGCCAGAGCGTTTTATCGTGAAATGCTGAAGGCAGGCTTCGATTTCAATCAGATCCTGTTTGCGGCGACCGAGGTTATCTCGGAACTCTCGACCAGCTTGCGCAAGCATAGTGCCAGGAAAAAAGAACGTGCGAACGATAACAGCGATTCGCTCAAGATGATCGCTCCGCCATCTGTTTCGCGTGAATCCATGCTGCAGAAAATCCGTGAAGACGCCAGTGATAGGGCAATCGCATCGCAGGGCCACGCCGATTGATCTGATACCGCCCTCACAGTGAATGTGGAGAAACAAATGAACGTCTACAGTCATCGAAATTCTGCGCGTTGCGATAATGAATTCTACTTGTTCGCTGATAATCAGATTTTATATGCTGCACAGCAGCGGGATAATGACACAGATGCGTCGTCCGAATCCTTTTCCACGGATGCGGAGTCCATTGCATGCATGGGCAGCGTCCTGAGTGCGCATTTGCACAGTGCACACAGTCCATTGCCTCAGCGACTTATTCCGTTGCAGCGGCGTTTCGAGATCATTGCCCAGACGTATCCCGGCGCTCCTGCAGTGCGGTGCCGCGATCAGGTGCTCAGTTACGGCGAACTCGATACCGAGGCTGACGAGCTGGCGCTCCATCTGCAAAACGAAGGACTGGCGGCCGGCAGTTTTTGCATCATCCAGATGGAACCGTCGCTGGCACAGGTTCGGGCAATCCTCGCCATCCTGAAAGCCGGCGCAGTTTGTCTGCAATTCGATCCGGGGCTGTCAGCCCCGCGCATGGCAGCAGTGCTTGAGCTCTTGTGTCCGGCAATGATGTTCGTGCATGGCGCCGCTTGCTATATGCCGGGTGGCGGCGCCATGCGCGTTGTGTACTGCGAGGACAAGCCGGCGCAACTGCCGTATGGCTGGCCAGACGAAGTCCCGGTGGGACCCGCGACGCCGGCGCATGCATTCGCCGGACCGTCCCACAGCGGCGGCATGTGCATCTGGATCTGCACCCACCTGGGGCTTGGCCGCGCTCTGGACGGGATGCCCAGCCCTGCGCCGCTGGCCGGCTGCGGCGCCGATCCCGCCGCGATGTGGCGTCCGCTGTCGTCCGGCGCGTTACTGACGATCCCTGCGTGCGCATAGGGGCGTTCATGCGACCACTGTCACTCACAACCATGGAGAATCCGATGAATCTCGCCCACCCCGTTCATCACGCGCCGCCGGTCATTGCCATCAGCCCGCAACACCGGCTCGCGCCGCAGGTGGCCATTGCCGCGAGCCGCGCAGGCGCGCTTGGCCTGCTCGATCTTGGGATCCGGACGGACAGCGGCGCCATGCTGGCCGCCGTGGCCGAAGTCGTTCGTTCAGCCGGTGCGACGGCCAGCTGGGGCTTGCGCTGCGACCTGTTCGAGGCCGATCCGGACACCCTGGAGCGCTTGCCCGGTCTGATTGGCTTGCAGGAGCCGGCGCCGGTGTTGCTGCTGGCCGGCCTCGATGTCGGCACCGGCGCTTTGGCCCGCAACGTGGGGCTGGCACGCACACTGGCGCGCCAGATCCTCCTCGAGGTCCGCGACCTGTCCGGGGCGCGCGCGGCGCAGGAGGCGGGGGCCGATGGCGTGATCCTGAAAGGCAATGAAGCAGGCGGCCATGTCGGCGACCGTTCGTCGTTCATGCTGGCGCAGGAGTGCAGCGGGGCGCTGGACATTCCCTACTGGATCCAGGGGGGCATCGGCATACACAGCGCGGCGGCGGTCATGCTGTCGGGCGCAGCCGGCGTGGTGCTTGGCGAGCAGCTGTGGCTGGCTGCCGAGGCGCCGCCGGCGCCCGGCATGGCCAGCTGGGATGGACTTGACGGTACGGAAACCGCGCTCGTGGGAAGCGATGGAGAGAGTTACCGCTGTTTTGCCAGAAGCGGCCGCAGCCGGCTGCGCGCCATCGAGCGCGCGGTCGCGCAGGAGGCAGACTGGCGGGCGCTGCTGCTGGAAGGCCTGCTCGCTTCCGAGGACGGCTTGCTCGCCGTCGGCAGCGATATCGCCCTGGCTGGTCCGCTGGCGCGACGCTACGGCACCGTGGGCCGCATCGTTACGGCCATTGGTGCGGCCATCAGCGACCGGCTGGTGCAGGCGGCAGCCCAGCAAGTCCTGGCGCCCGATGCGGCACTCGCGCAGGCGCACGGCACCCGGTTCCCCGTCGTCCAGGGCCCGATGACCCGCGTCAGCGACGTTGCGCCCTTCGCGCGGGCGGTAGCCGAGGCCGGCGCACTGCCGTTCGTTGCGCTGGCCGTGCTGCGCGGTCCTGAGGTCGCCACGCTGCTCAGTTCGACCCGGACGCTGATGGGCAACCTGCCATGGGGCGTGGGAATCCTCGGCTTCATGCCGCGTGAGCTGCGCGACGAACAGATGGCGGTGCTGCGCGAGGTGCGGCCGCCATTCGCCGTCATCGCCGGCGGGCGCCCGGGCCAGGCGCGCGAACTCGACGAACTGGGCATCGTCACTTACCTGCATGTGCCGTCGCCCGGCCTGCTGCGCAGCTTCCTCGATGCCGGTGCGCGCCGCCTGGTGTTCGAAGGCAGCGAGTGCGGTGGCCATACCGGTCCCCGCACCAGCTTCGTGCTGTGGCAGCAGGCCATCGACATTCTGCTCGAGGCCGGACTGAAAGACCCGGGCGCAGTACAGGTGCTGTTTGCGGGCGGCATCCATGACGCGGCGTCGGCGGCGATGGTGGCGCTGATGGCCGCGCCGCTGGCTGCGCTGGGCATGAAGGTCGGTGTTTTGATGGGTACCGCCTATCTCTTCACGGACGAGATCGTGGCAAGCGGTGCCATCGTCGAAGAATTCCAGCGCCAGGCCATCGCGTGCGAGGACACGGCGCTGCTGCAGTCGGGGGTCGGTATCTACACGCGCTGCGCCCGAACCGCGTTCTGCGACGAATTCGGCGCCATGCGGCGCCAGCTGATCGTCGAGAGCAAGTCCGAGGAAGACACGCTGATGGCGCTCGAGCTGATGAACATCGGCCGCCTGCGGATCGCCTCCAAGGGCATCACGCGCAATACCGCGCCGGAAGGAGAGGGCGCGCCGCGCTACGTGTCGATCGATCCGGAAGGGCAGCGTCGCGAGGGGCTGTACATGCTGGGCGACGTGGCACGCCTGCGCCGCAATACCTGCACCCTGGCCGCGCTGCACGCCGCGGTATCGGTCGACAGCGTGGGCCTGCTGCACGCGCGCGCCGCGGCCATTCCGGCCGCCGCGCCGCTGCGGCCGCGTGAACCGATCGCCATCGTCGGTATGGCGTGCAATTTTCCACGTGCACACGGACTACGCGCCTACTGGCAGAATATCCTGCACGGCGTCGATGCGATCACCGAAGTAAGCGACGAGCGCTTTGCGTCCGCCCGATTGTTCGATACCCGGCGCGCGCCCGACCGGATCTATGCAAAATGGGGCGGCTTCCTCGACGACATCGCATTCGACCCGCAGCACTACGGCATCGCGCCGGCGACCTTGAGCGTCATCGAACCGGCGCAGCTGCTGGCGCTCGAGGTGGCGCGCCAGGCTCTGGAGGACGCCGGTTTTTCCCAGCGCCCGTTCGCCCGCGAGCGCACCGCCTGCATCATGGCGGTCGGCGGCGTGAACGAGCTGAGCACGATTTACAATTTCCGGACCTTGCTGCCCCTGTATCTGGACAAGGTCGACGGCCTGCCGGAAGAGACCCGGCGCCACATCGTCGACACGCTGTTCGAGCAGGTACTGCCGAAGTGGACTGAGGATACGTTCCCGGGCATCCTCGGCAACGTGGTGGCAGGACGGGTCGCCAACCGGTTCGACCTGGGGGGCAGCAACTTCGCCGTGGACGCCGCCTGTGCATCGTCGCTCGCCGCGCTCGAGATCGGCTTCCGGCAGCTGCGCGACGGCGATGCCGATGTTGCCCTGGTGGGCGGTGTCGACTGCACCAACAGCCCGGTTGGCTACATGTCGTTTGCCCAGACCCACGCGCTGTCGCCACGCGGCCGCTCGCGGCCATTCGACGCGGGCGCCGACGGCATTGCCATCAGCGAAGGCGTGGGCGCCGTGGTGCTCAAGCGTCTGGCTGACGCCGAACGCGACGGCGACCGCATCTATGCCGTCATCGATGGTGTCGGCAGCGCCAGCGACGGCCGCAACCGTAGCCTGACTGCACCTCATCCGCCCGGGCAGGTGGCGGCCATACGGCGTGCCTACCGTGAAGCCGGGTTCGATCCGGCCAGCGTGACGCTGATCGAGGCCCATGGCACGGGCACGGCGCTGGGCGACAAGTCCGAAGTCACGGCGCTCGGGATGGTGCTCGGTCAGACCGCGACGCCCACCTGCGCGATCGGGTCGGTCAAGTCGATGATCGGCCATACCAAGGTGGTTGCGGGCCTGGCTGGCCTGATCAAGGCCGCTCTGGCGCTGCAGAACCGGGTGCTGCCGCCAACGATCGGGGTCGAACGGCCGATTGCCGAACTGCAGGCGGCCGGCTCGCCGCTGTACGTCAACAGCGAAACCAGGCCCTGGCTGCACCTTGGACGCGCCCATCCGCGCCGCTGCGGGGTCAGTGCGTTCGGCTTCGGCGGCACCAATTTCCATGCGGTGCTGTCGGAGTACACCGGCACCTACCGGCCGGCAGACCTGGTCAGCCTGCAGCCGCGCGACGTGGAGCTGTTCGCCTTCGCCGGTGCCACCCGCGACGAAATCCAGGGGACTGTGCGGCGCCTGCTCGAAGGCCTGGCGGGCGCGCCACAGGTCGATCTCGCCCAGCTGGCCTTCGCGCTCTACAGCGAACAGCATGTCGTGCGCCATGCCAACGGCGGTCAGCCGTGCCGGCTGGTGCTGGTGGCCGGATCGTGCGCCGACCTGCGCCAGAAGCTGCAGCGCGCGCTGGCGCTGCTGGCCGAGCAGGGCCAGTTTCGCCAAGCGCCAGGGCTGCACTACCGCGAAAGCGTGGGGGCGGTGGGGAGCATCTGCTTCCTGTTCCCCGGCCAGGGGGCGCAACGGGTCAACATGCTGCGCGAACTCGTCTCGAGCCTTCCCGCGTTGCATGCGTGCTTCGAGCAGCCGTCCACAGGCGACGCGTCGCAGCCGCGCATCGCCGACCTGATCTATCCGCAGCCTGCCTTCGATGACGCCACGCGCGATGCCCAGCGCCAGGCGCTGAATGCGACGGACATTGCCCAGCCGGCGCTCGGCATGACCGGCCTGGCGGCATTCGACGTGCTGACCAGCTACGGTCTGCGGCCCGACTTCGTGGCCGGGCACAGCTACGGCGAATACGTGGCCCTGTGCGCCGCCGGCGCCATCTCGCGTGACGACCTGATACGGATATCGATGGTGCGCGGCCGTTTGTCGGCCATGGCCCCGGGCGGCGCCATGGCGGCGCT
>Ga0308163_10000357_pt1 | contig 92473 bp, 70 predicted proteins | sample PhyTR1_FD_201037 | JGI IMG/M metagenome (GOLD analysis project Ga0308163, IMG submission 201037) | Phyllosphere microbial communities from UC Gill Tract Community Farm, Albany, California, United States - DLSLT.R1 | ecosystem: Host-associated > Plants > Phyllosphere > Unclassified | place: USA... | reverse complement strand
CGATGCGGCCGCCCTGGCCGCCGCCGCGGCAGCGCAGGCCGCCGCCACGCTGGCCGCCGCGCAAAACGACGACGCTGCCGCAGCTACCGCCGCCGCGAATGCCGCCGCCGCCCTCGCCGCGCTGAACGCCGCACTGGCTGACGACGCGGCGGCAGCCGCCGCCACGCAAAACGCCGCCACCGCGCTGGCAGCGGCCCAGGCTGCGCAAAGCGACGATACGGCCGCCCTGGCCGCCGCCGCCCAGGCTTCGGCCGCGCTGGCCGCCGCCAACGCCGCGCAAAACGACGACGCCGCCGCGCAAGTGGCCGCCGCCAACGCCGCCGCCGCCCTGGCTGCCTACAATGCGGCGCTGGCCGACGACGCCAGCGCCGCCGCCGCGGTGCAGTTCGCCGCGCAAGCCCAGGCCAACGCCCAGGCCGCGCAAGCGGACGATGACGCTGCCGCGCAAGCGGCCGCCCAGGCCGTCATTACTCAGGCCGCCGCTACGGCGGCGCAAAACGACGATGCCGCAGCGGCAGCGGCGGCCGTCATCGCCGCCGCCGCCGTGGCCGCGCGCGACGCCGCCCTGGCCGACGACGCCAATGCGGCAGCCACCGCCAATGCCGCCAGCGCCGCGCTGGCGGCGGCCACGGCCGCACAGGCAGCCGATGCCGCCGCAGCGGCAGCCGCGATCCAGGCCGCCAACTCGCAGGCGGCGCTGCAGGCCGCGCTGGCCGACGATGCCGCAGCCGCCGTCGCCAGCCAGAATGCCGCCGCCGCCCTGGCGGCGTATAACGCGGCGCAAGCCGATGATACCGCCGCCGTGCAGGCACTGGCGGCCTACGACGCGGCGCAAGCGGCCATGCTGCAAGCGATCAGCGTGGCGGCGCAAACCGACGCCGGCGCGCTGGGCGCCATCGCCGCGGGCGACACGCAAGCGGCGGCCGGCCTGCAATCGCTCGCCGACCAGACCGACGCCAGTGCCTTGACCTTGCAAGCGCAGGTCGATGCGGCAGCGGCCACCGCCGCCGCCAACGCGGCCGCCGCGACCGACGCGCAAGCCCTGAGCGTGGCGGCCGATGCGGCCGTCGCCAGCGCACTGCAAGTGCAGGCAACCGCCGACCTGACCGACGCCGCATCGCTGACGGTGGCCGCCAATGCCGATGTGGCGACGGCGGCCGCGGCGCAAGCCCAGGCCGACCTGAGCGACGCGGCGCAGCTGTTCACCTTGAGCCAGCTGGCCCAGCACAGCCCGCAAATCTTCACTGACTTCCAGGGTGGCCTGCCGGCCGCCGGCGGCGACGTGATCGACATGTCGGCGATTGCCGACCTGACGGCGTCGGTGGCGCTCGGCGTGTCGCTGGGGACCGACTTCGGCAACGACAACATCTTCATCTTCAATGAAACGGCGGTGTCGATCGGTGCGGCGGCCAGCGCGATTGCGGCCGACGACAGCGTGCTGTCGGGCCAGGGCTATATCGTGATCCGCGATATCGACAATGGCGGTGCGGTGACGGTCTACCACTCGAGCGACCTGAGTTCGGCGCAGTCGCTCGACACGGCACTGGTATTGCTCAGTAACGTCAATATCACGCAACTGACGGCGGCCAACTTTATCGTTTGATGGCGGTAGCACGGCGGGAGGCAGGCCAGCCTCCCGCCCACCTTGAACCTTCAGGCTTCCGGTGCCAGAAAAGACAGGATGAAATTGACCGATTTTCCAGTATTGATTACACGCCGTGCACTTGCCAGTTTGTTGGCGGCAAGCCTGGCCTCCTTCACGCCCTCGGTGCTGGCGCAAAGCGCCACCGCCTGGAGTTTCGACCAGGTGCTGCAGCAATCGCTGCAAAGCCACCCCGCGATCAAGGGAAAACGTTCGCTGCAGGCAGCCGCGCGCGCCGACCTCGATGGCGCGCAGTGGCAGCGCTTTCCCAGCCTGTCGGCCGAAGTGCCCACCGGCTCGCAGGAAACCGGTGGCGTGGTGCGCATCGACCAGCCGCTGTGGAGCGGCGGGCGGATCGACGCCGGCATCGATGCGGCGGGCAGCCGGGTCGACGCGGCCGGCGCCGGCATCGAGGAAGAACGCCTGACCCTGTCGCTGCGCGTGATCGCGGCCTACACCGAAGCGCTGCGCCAGACGGCGCGGGTGCGGGTGGCCGAAACCGGCATGGCCGAACACGACCGCCTGCTTGACATGATACGGCGCCGCGTGGCGCAGTCGGTCAGCTCGCAGACCGACCAGCGCCTGGCCGAATCGCGCGCCTACCAGGCCGCCAATGACGTGTCGAACGCGCGCCAGGCGCTGGCCAATGCGCTGGCGCAGCTGTCGCAGCTGGCCGGCAAGCCGGTGCGCCTGGTGACGCCGACCGGCATCGGCGTGGGCGAGCCGCTGCCCGGCGCCAGCCTGGAACGGGTGATGCGCCAGGCCGTCGACTATTCGCCGACCCTGCGCCGGCTCGACTTCGAAGCGCAGGCGGCCGACTCCGAAATCGCCCTGCAGCGTTCCGCGTATATGCCGAAAGTGCTGCTGCGGGTGGAAAAACCCACCGGCGGCATCAACGCCGACAACCGCACGCGCGCCATGCTGGTGCTGCAGGCGCAACCGGGCGCCGGCCTGTCGGCCAAGGCCGGCGTGGACGCCGCCGTGGCGCGGCGCGAAGGCGCCCGCTCGGCCCACGACGCGGCCGAACGCGACGTGCGCGAACGCTTCAGCATCGACTGGAACGAAGCCGAAGCCAGCCGGGAACGGCTGGGCAACGCGGGCGAATCGAGCACCACTTCGACCCAGGTGTTCGAATCGTATGCGCGCCAGTACGTGATCGGCCGCAAGAGCTGGAACGACGTGCTCAACGCCGTGCGCGAAGCCACGCAGGCGCAGTTGGTGCTGGAAGACACGCGCGCCCAAGCGATCGCCGCCAGCCTGCGCCTGGCCGCGCAAACCGGCACCCTGGCCGGGCGCACCGCGCCACCCAACTGAACACATGCATCAAGGAGACAGCATGGACACTTCCATCAAACACGGCCTGCTGCCACTGGTCGACCAGGCGGCCAAGCTCACCGGCCAGCACCTGGCCGCAGCCCGCCTGGCCGACCTGCAGCGCCAGCTCGACAACCTCGACGAAGACGGCGGCGCCGCAGCGGTACTGAGCCAGGTCTGGCAGGCGGCCGGGCTGGAAGGCGCGGCGCGCCTGCTGCACGATCCGACGCCGGGCGAACTGCCGTTTGCCATCTACAGCGACAGCACCGGCTGGGGCCTGCTGCAGGCGCGCGCCGGCGACGGCGCCTGGCGTGGCGAAGGCATGGATGGCCGCCCTTTGCAACTGGCGTCGCTGGCCGGCCTGGCCTGCGTGGGACTGCCACGGCGCGGTCCGCAAAGCACCGGCAAGCTCGGTGCGCTGGACCTGGTGCGGCGCGCGCTGTGGCTGAAAAAAAGCGTGTTTGTCGACGCCGTGCTGGCGACCGCAATCGTCACCCTGCTGACCATGGCCACTTCATTGTTTTCGATGCAGGTGTATGACCGCGTGATTCCGAACCAGAGCTTTGCCACCTTGTGGGTGCTGGTGGTGGGCGTGGCGCTGTCGATCGGCCTGGAATTCATCCTCAAGCAGGTGCGCAGCCGCATCGTCGACCACTCGTGCAACGAGGTCGATCATGAACTGTCGGAGTGGTTTTTCCAGCGCATGCTGGGCATTCGCATGGAAGCGCGCCCGGCCTCGGTCGGCACCCTGGCGGCGCAGGTGAAGGGCTTTGAAATGGTGCGCGGCGTGCTCACCTCCACCTCGCTGTTCGTGCTGACCGACGTGCCGTTCGCGCTGCTGTTCCTGATCATGATCACCATCATCGGCGGCTGGCTGGTGGTGGTGCCGCTGGTGGCGCTGCCGCTGGCCCTGGTGTGCGGCCTGATGTTCCAGCGCGCGATCCAGGCCCACACCCGCAACAACCTGAACGCCAGCAACCGCAAGGCCGGGCTGCTGGTCGAAGCGGTGGACGGCGTGGAAACCCTGAAAGGCAGCAGCGCCGAATGGATGATGCAGGCGCGCTGGGGCGAGCTGGTGGCCGAGACCAGCCACGCGGAACAGAATATCCGCGACTACGCGGCGCTGTCGCAAAACATCACCGCCGGTTTCCAGCAGCTGACGAATGTGGCGCTCATTTCCATGGGCGCCTGGTTCGTGGCCGAAAACCAGATGACCATGGGCGCCCTGATGGCCTGCACCATCATCAGCAACCGCGCCCTGATGCCGATCGTGCAGCTGCCCGCCGTGATGGTGCAATGGGCGCATGCGCGCGCCGCCATCGACGGCCTGGAACAGGTGATCAGCCTGCCCAATGAAGCCGACAACGCGGCCCACGCGCTGACGCCGCGCGGGCTGGACAAGGGCCTGCGCTTCGAACGCATCCGCTTCAGCTACGGCGGCGCGCAGAAGGTGGCGCTGGAGGTCGATGCGCTGGCGATCCGCCCCGGCGAAAAAGTCGGCCTGGTGGGCGCCATCGGTTCCGGCAAGAGCACCCTGCTCAAACTCGCTTCCGGCCTGTTCCAGCCGTCCGAGGGCAAGGTCTACCTGGGCGATGTCGACATGGCCCTGCTGGCGCCACCGGTGGTGCGCGAAATGGTCGGCTACCTGCCGCAGGATACGCGGCTGTTCAGCGGCACCCTGCGCGACAATCTGCTGCTGGGCCTGGCCGATCCGGGCGAGGAAGCGATTCTGGCGGCGGCGCGCCGCACCGGCCTGATCGACCTGATCACCGGCCAGCCGCGCGGCCTGGCGCTGGCGATTACCGAAGGCGGGCGCGGCGTGTCGGGCGGCCAGCGCCAGCTTATCGCGGTGACGCGCATGCTGCTGGCGAAACCGAAGATCTGGCTGCTGGACGAGCCGACCGGCGCGATGGACGCCAAGACCGAAGCGCGCATCGTGGCGCTGCTCGGTGAATTGTCGGCCGAAGGCGTGACGATGGTCGCCACCACCCACAAGAACGCCCTGCTGCCCTTGCTGGACCGGCTGGTGGTGCTGCAGGCCGGCCGCGTGCTGCTCGATGGCCCGCGCGACGCGGTGCTGGCCAAACTGTCGGGGAAACCACAAGCGGTACCGGCGTCGCCAGCGCCGGTCGCGGTACAGGGAGCCGTGGCATGAATAACCTGAATCGCGTGACGAAAATCGAGGTCAGGAAGGAAGCCAGGCGCGGGCGCATGCTGATCTGGACCTGCAGCATCGCCCTCTTGGGCGTGATCGGCTGGGCCTCGTGGGCGGAGCTGGACCAGGTGACGCGCGCCAACGGCCAGGTGATCGCCAGTTCGCGCAACCAGATCATCCAGGTGGCCGACGGCGGCGTGCTGGCCGAGCTGCGCGTGCACGAAGGCAGCATCGTCAAGCGCGGCGCCCTGCTGGCCCGTTTCGACCGCACGCGCGCCGAATCGAGCTACCTGGAAAGCACTGCCAAGGCGGCCGGCCTGAAGGCGGCCGTGGCGCGGTTGCAGGCCGAAGTCTTTGGCGGCACGCCGAAATTCCCGCCCGAACTGCAAGGATTTCCGGAATTTCGCGCCAACCAGCTGGCCCTGTTCAGCAAGCGGCAAGGCGCGGTGCAGGCGGAAGTGGGCGCCCTGACCAGCAGCATGCAGCTGATCAAGGAAGAGCTGGAGATGAATTTGCCGCTGCTGGAAACGGGCGACGTCAGCCGCGCCGAGATATTGAAACTCAAGCGCCAGGTGGTCGACATCCAGGCGCAGATCACGAACCGGCGCAACAAATACCTCCAAGAATCCCAGACCGACCTGGTGAAAGCCCAGGAGGACCTGGCCGGCGTGCTGCAGACGGTGACCCAGCGCAAGGAGCAGCTGGGCTCGACCGATATCTACGCGCCCACCGACGGCATCGTGCGCAACGTGCGCCTGACCACTCTGGGCGGCGTGGCCAAGCCCGGCGAAGAGATCCTGCAGATCGTGCCCACCGACGACGACCTGATCATCGAAGCGAAGGTGAAACCGGCCGATATCGCCTTTATCAAGCCGGGCCTGCCCACCGCCGTGAAACTCGATGCCTACGACTACGCCATCTACGGCCGCCTGCGCGGCACCGTCAGCTATATCAGCGCCGACACCCTGAGCGAAGACAACAAAGGCAACGAACAGCCGTACTACCGCGTCCAGATCAAGACCAGCGGACGCAATCTTGTCGGCAAGAACGGCGAACCGATCCTGATCCAGCCCGGCATGACGGCCACGGTGGAAATCAACACGGGCCGCAAGACGGTGTTGCGTTATTTGACCAAGCCGATTACCAAGACGTTTTCGGAGTCGATGGGAGAGCGGTGACGGCGCAGTCCACTCTCTTGCGCAAGGCCGCTCCAGTGCAGCGGCCGGATTCTGACGCCGGGCGCGTCCGTCTAGCGGCTGAAATCGCCATGTCGTGGCGCCGATTGACCATGTACGCCTGATGGCAGTATATTTGGTACTTTTGGTCAACAAAGATGAGCCAAAACTGCCTGGGAGAACGCTAAAATTGTGGTGGTCAAGTAATTTCGGACACAACGATAGGTTCACATGCTGCCATTTTCCGTTCGTAGACGGTGGGCGGCAGATTGCCCAATGCTGAATTGAGACGCTTGCAGTTATAGAAACCGACGATGTAATCGGTAATATCGGCTTTTGCTTCGGCATGGTTGGCATACTGGCGCTGCCAGACACGCTCCATTTTCAGATTCAGGAAGAAGCGTTCTGCGACGGCGTTATCCCAACAATTTCCCTTACGGCTCATACTGCAAACGAAGCCGTGCCGCTCAAGCATCTCTTGGTACAGCGCGCTGGCATATTGACTGCCGCGATCCGAATGGACGATCAATCCTGCAGCTGGCTGCCGCTGTCCGATCGCCATGTTCAAGGCATCGCAGACCAGCTGGGCAGGCATGCTCGGTGCCATGGCCCAGCCGACCACTTTGCGTGCATACAGATCGAGGACCGTGGCCAAGTACAGCCATCCAGCACCCGTCCGGATGTAAGTGATATCACTGACGTAAGCGAGATTCGGCGCGGCCGGGTTGAACTGCCGGTTCAACACATTGGCGGCCACCGGCAAGCCGTGCTTGCTGTCCGTCGTGTGCACAAATTTGCGCTTCCAGACCGGCTTCAAGGCCGCCTGGCGCATCAGCCTGCGTACTTTATAGCGCCCAATACGTACGCCCGCGTTGGCCATGGCGGTGACCAGTCGGCGGCTTCCGTAGCTCTGATGGCTGGCCATGAACGCCGCTTTCAGATGGATGCTTGCTTTACAGGACGCCGGCTTGGCGGCACGCTGCTGTGCTGTGTAAAAACCCGACCGGCTGACGGCCAGCAGATCGCAGCTCTGCTGCACAGGAAAGGCCTCCTTTTGCAGCTCGCGAATGACGGTGTAAATCATTTCATTTCGCGGGCAAAGAAGGCCGATGCCTTTTTTAAGATGGTGACGTCCTGACGCAGTTGCTGATTTTCCTGCTCCAATTGCCGGATCCTTTGTTGCTCGGCGGTGAGCGGCTTCCCGATGCCAGGCTGGCCGTTCTGTTCAGCACTGTATTGGGTCAACCAGCGCCGGATCGCCGTCTGGCCGATGCTCATGGTCTCGCTGACGTTCTGGACGCTCTGACCCTGTTCCTTGATCATGCGCACTACTTCCAGCTTCAGGCTGGCATCGAATACTCTTCGTTTTCTTGTTGTCATGTTCAACTCCTCAGGTGGTGTATTTTCCACCTATCGAGGTGTCCGAGCAAATTAGACCACAGCAAATAGCACCCCTCGCTTCATCCGCTTATCCGGGCAATATCACGCTCCCCTGACTCATGGCACTCGATCCCTCCACCATCCTCATCCTCACGACCGCGCTGGCCGCCGCCGCCGCACTTTACCTGGCCGTGGAGTGGCGCAGCGTGCGCGAGAAATCGCTGCTGTTCTGGAGTGCGGGGTTCGCCGTCATTACCGTCGGCTGCGTGCTGGCCCTCCTGCGCAGCAGCGGCTTTCTGCTGATCGGCATCTGGTTTGCCAACGGCTTGCTGATCGCCGCCCACTGGCTGTTCCTGGCGGGCGTCGCCAGGTTCACGGACATGCGCCTGTCGCGCGCGTGGACCCTGCTTGCGCTGGCCTGGCTGGCCATGCTGCTGTTACCCGGCGCAGCCTGGTGGTCGAGGGTGATGTTCGTCGTGCAATCACTGCTCATTGCCGGTATCAGCCTGCGCGCCAGCTTCCTGCTGCGCCCGCATGGCGTTTCGCTCAGCGTGGGCGCGGTGCAGCTGCGCTACGTGCTGCTGCTGCATGGCTTGTTTTACTTTGCCAAGGCCGCATCGATCATTGCGCTCGATACCTTCGTCGACCTGGCTGCCTTCCGTGGCGAGGTGATCCAGATTTCCCTGGTGGAGGGCGCGATGGCGATCATGCTGATCGCCTTGTCCATGACGGGTACGGAGCGCCACCGCCGCGAAGAGCGCATCGAACAGCTGGCCGCGCGCGACCCGCTAACGGCCCTGTACAACCGCCGCGCGCTGGACCAGCGCGCGCCCGCGCTGCTGGCACAGGCCACGCCGCACAGTCCCGGCGCCCTACTGCTGATCGATATCGACAACTTCAAGCAGGTCAACGACCTGCACGGCCACAGTGCCGGCGACACATTGCTGGTGGCGCTCAGCGAAATGATCTGTAATACCTTGCCGCAGGGCGCCCTGGCCGCCAGGCTGGGTGGCGACGAGTTCGTGATCCTGCTGCGCGGCGCCAGCAGCGACAGCGTGGTGACGCTGGGAAATGCCTTGCGCGGCATGTTCGGACAGATGGCGCAGCAGGCGTTTGCCACGCCGAAGGCGGTGACCCTGAGCGTGGGCGCCACGCTGTTCGAGCGGCCGCCTTCAAGTTTATCCGCGCTGCTCGAACTGGGCGACGCCGCCCTGTACTCGTCAAAACGCGACGGGCGTGACAGCGTGCGGGTGGTGCGGGCAGCCTGATGCCGGCCGGTGGCCAGCTGGCAGCAAGATAAATATCCTGTTGCGCCAGCACAAACAAGCGGCAATCGGCCGCTGACAGCGGCCGCCATCGCCCTACACTGTGTTTCCCAGCAGCATGGAACACAGGCGCGGCGATGGCATATCCGAAGATTCCCTATGTGACCGGCAGCGAGCAGGCGCTGCTGCAGTGCGGCCGTCCGCCGGAGCAACTGGTGCATGTGCGCGTGCGGCGCGAGCTGCCCGGCAATGTGATCGTGATCCACGGCGTGAATGACGTCGGCACCAGCTTTGGCGCGGTGGAAAAAGGCTTGTGCCAGGGGCTCGATGCGCGCCTGTATGGTCTGCGTGAAGGCGGGCCGGGGATCTTGCGCCCCGCAGCCTGGCGCATGCCGCAGCCAGACGACAAGGACAAGCTGGAACCGGACCCGGATGCGATCTTCTTCAAGCGCCAGCTGGTCGACACCACCAACAGCCCGGTGATCCCGTTTTACTGGGGTTTCCGCGAGCGCAGCAATGCGGCCAAGGTCGTCAACGGACAGAACACCGACCGCCACGGCAACCGGCTCGACAAGGACATGTCGAAAAATGGCGGCCCCTTCGGCAACGCCACCAATACCCTGCCCGACATGTGGAACAAGGGCCTGTACTCGCCGCTCGACGTCGGCGGCGACCCGGTGCGCCCCCTGATGACGGCGCCGGGCCGCATGTACATGGTGCTGGCCGCCAAGCGCCTGGCGGCCCTGATCGCCATGATCCGCGACTACGACAGCAACGATGTGGTCTCCATCGTCGCGCACAGCCAGGGCTGCCTGATTTCGCTGCTGGCGCAAGCCTTTTTAATGGACGAAGGCAAGCGCCCGGCCGACACCCTCATTCTCACGCATCCGCCCTACAGCCTGGTGGAAGAGACCAGCATGTTTTTCGGCACCATCGAAACGAGCCGCATCTTCGGCGGCGGCAAGGATGCCGCGATGGATGGACAGTATGAGGCCATCAACAACCGCCAGACCTTCCATGCGCGATTGCAAACCCTGGTGCAGATCGTCCAGGCCGTGGTCGCAAAAAAACATGGCGTGCCCGCCTTCGGTCAGCTCAAGGATGACGCGCTGTGCCACGGCATGGCCGGCGTACCCTGGCGAGCCGAGGCGGACCGCGACAACCGCGGCAAGGTGTATCTGTACTTCTGCCCCGAAGACATGACGGTCGCGCTGGACAATATGCAGGGCATCGGCTGGCAGGGCGTGCCCGATCACCTGGACGGCAATTGCCTGTCGACGACGAAAGGCAAAAAGGAAAAAAGCATCTGGGGCGACGGCCCCACCTACTGGGAAAAGGAGTATCAGCGGCGCCTGCCCTTGCGCGAGCTGGGCGCGGGATTCTACCAGCGCGTATTTACCGGCAAGCGGCGCCTCGACCCGGCGAAAAAGACCAGCGGACCGGTGCTGGTCGGTTTGCCGCCACACGATTTTGCGCTGCGTCTCGATGGCGAAGACGACCACGCGCACGTGGCCGGCGCCAATCGCGGCCACCGCGCCAGCCACGACGAGGCCCGGTGGCCGCCCGTCCAGCCCAGCAAATGGAACATCTTTTCAACCGAAGCGCGCCGGCGTGAAGGCCTGCGCACCATCAACGGCGAAGCGCTGCGCGTACCCAGGGCGGCCGTACTCGATGGCGGGGAAATAGCCCCGGGCCACTTCCCCGCCACATCCAGCCAGGCCACGCTGCCGCGCAAGGAGCAAGGCCCGTGCGAAGAGGTCGACCCGATCGACGCCGCGATTGCCATTACCAGCAGCAAGGGACTGCGGCAACTTCCGCAGGAAATCGTTGCCGATCCGCGACCTGTGACGCACCGGATTCCCGGCGAAGGCAATGGCTTCTTTGGCTCCGGCCCGCACCATCAGGTGCAGCAGGCATGGAACCTGAACAAGCATGTGAACGACCAGTGCAGGCTGATACGTATCAGCCGCTATCCGGGCGGCGGCGACCTGCTGTACGTCGTGCGCGCCGAAACCCCGAACGAGGCACGCAAGCGCTGGCAGCATGAGGTCAGCCCCAAATCCTTTCACGGCGCGATTATCGGCAATGCGGAAAATCACCGGCATGTAACGGCGTATGACGTGGCCATTGGCGGGGGCAAGGCGAGCAGTGATCCGAGGTTTTACCGGTATTTGTGTGCGGTGGCGGATTGGCGGTTGCAGAAGAACATAAAAGCACCTGAACGCCAATCAATATTGCGATGGAAACAATTCCTTGAGAAATTTCCCCTTTATTGGGCTGCAGAATCCGCATCACGCAAGGAGCTCATCGAAGGCAACGCCGAGTATTACAGCTCGGGAGTGCTACCAGCTTCCATTCCTGCATTGCAAGCAGGACTGCCTTCAACTGTTGTGTGTGAAACAGTCAGCGGGCGACGTACCGAATCTTCCTTCAAATGAAAAATACGACATTCTTCGAGGAGCAGGCAATGACCAGCCCAATAGGAAAGTACCTCCAATTGCTTTTGTTGATACCGCCCGTCGTCGCCGCAAGCTTGCTCGGCTCGCGCTGGTTCAACCAGCCCAAGCCCGCACCTGTCCCCGCAGCCAAGCCGATCACGCAAACAGCACCGGTCACCGCACAGTCCCGGCGCGAATATGTGCTGGAAGTGATCGGCTTGGGCGTAACTCTGGACAAATATCGCCAGGGCAAACTATGGGAAGTCCTGCAAAAAGGAAACGCGCATGCCACCATACACGAACAGGATATCCAGAAATATACGTGGGACGAAATGGAAAGATCCGGCATCGCAGGTGGCCGTGGTGGCGATACGCTGGAAAATGGTGCGAGCAAAACGCCGATGTACTTCGGCGTACCTGTATTTAACGCCGAGCCGCCCATTCATGATACCGATATGCTGGATACTCCGGACTCTCCATCAATAGGCTTGGCCGCTGGCGCCGCCCCTTCTGGCATGCACTGGCATCTTTTTCTAGCTGGTCCACGCCGCTTCGGTGAGTATCCTGACCGTATCCTGGAAGACGTCTTTGCGTTTTTTGACGCCAACCCCGATGTGCCATACATCGTGCTCAACGCCGAAGACAGCATGTCCACTCGCGATCTGTACCGTCCCGACGGCATGCCCTCGCTGGTCAGGAACGGTTACTACATCCCCGAAATGCCCGACGCCTCCGCCCTGTTCGTGCTGGCCCGGCGCGAGCGCATCGACGCAGTGCGCAAATTCGCTTTTGATGACGCTCCACCGGAGGATAGTGTTGATGACCTCAATAACTTCGGCGTGGCGCGGCGGCTGTATCTTGCCTATGACGCGCTGATGACTAACGTGCCTCATCCGGGAAAAAAAGAGAATTCGGAAGTCTTTACCATGCGCCAGCCGACGATAGAAGAATGGCTGCCGGTCGCAGCCCAATTCGCCCGCCGCACCGATATCCGCGGCACCGGCAGCTTCAGCCTGCTCTACAAGCTGCATGGCCGCAACTATCATCCGCCTAAGGACTGGCAGCCGACGCCGTGGTTTCCCGTGCCGTTCAACCAGGAGCAGCTGGCGCAACTGGACCGATTGCCGACCTTAGGCTTTATCCACCGCCCCACGTTCGTGAAAATGGTCGACGCGGACGGCAAGCCCTTGATGCGCCGCGACCAGCGCGAACGGGCCTTGCAGGCCGGCTGGCAGGAAGCACTGCGCAGCCTGCCCGAAGCCGAACGGCCAGCGGCGCCGGCACGCCTGGTGGCCGCCACCGGCGGCGATACGCAACAGTTAATCACGCTGCACAAGACCTTGATGAAGCACGCGGAAGACGGTGGCACCGAACTCGACAGCGGCAACCCCGCGCAGTGGATCGACACCGACCGGCGCCTCGGCAATACGGGCGCGGCGACCTGGTTCGTGCAGATGGCGATCGCCGTGATGGGCAGCTACCGCGACGGCGGCGTCAGCGCGGCGGTCAATCTGCGCAACCCGCAGGAAGCGTCCATCGTGCTGGTCAGCCCGCCGTCAGAGGAAAAGCGCCGCACGCAGAAGCACCCGAACGGCGGCGACGTGTTTGCCCACCATGGCACGCCGGCGATCGATCCGGCCAATTATCCGGCGAATTAAATTGCAGATCCCAAGTATTGAAGCTGTCTTCGCTGAGCGAAGCCCAAACGCCCCAGGTGAATGACTCTTCTCGGCCGTGCATGGTAATGGCGAGAGTGGCGCGATTTCTACCCCAAAGCAAACCCTGGGGTCAGACCCGGCGGGTCTGACCCCGGATTTCCGCTGCGTGTCACAACAGCTTATTCAAACTGCTTGCGAAACGCCTCGAACTGTGCCGCCAGCCCATCGAAATCGCTGCGCAGCTGCAGCACTTCCTGTTCCAGCTGGGCCACCCTGCTACCCTGCTGGGGAGCGCTGACGGCGCCGGCGTAGCCTGCCGCCGTCTCGAACTGGGCCAGCGCTTCGGCGCCACCAAGCAGGTGGCCGTAGCGCGGTTCCTTGGCGCCGGGGGCGACGGCCAGCTTGGCCACCAGTGGCGGGTATTTGTCGATCAGGAATTGCAGGCCGGATTCCACTTCGGCCACCGATTTGAATTCATGCACGCGGCCGCTGCGGCTGCGGATTTCGCCGGCCGTCTGCAGGCCGCGCAGCATCAATATCGTCAGGATGGCCAGCTTGTCCTGTTCCAGCGACCATTTGATGCGCATGCGGTGTTCGTACTTGGCGACGCGCGCGCCGGCCTGGGTGATGCCGTTGACGAACTTGCGCTGCATCAGGCGCTGCAGCACGTCGTACACGGTTTCTTCGGACAGGGCCATCACCGGGTCGCGGCTCGACAGCTGGTTGCAGCCGTTGGTCAGGGCATTGAGCGACAGCGGGTAGCTGTCCGGCGTGAGTGCTTCCTTTTCGGCCAGCACGGCCAGTACGCGGATCTCGAACGGGTCGAGCAGGTTGGGATTATCGGTGCTTGCTGCGCTTGCTTCAGTACTCATGCGTCATCCTCTTTCACTAGTCCACCAGCTTGTTCATCTGTTCCGTATCCAATTTATCACACTCGGGCACGCCCTGGCAGCAAATGCCGGCGCGCTTCAGGGTCGCCAGGATGGTTTCGATGCGCTGTTCCTGCGCCACCGCGTGCGTGATCAGGCCCTGCAGCGCTTTCGACAGCGGATCGTCGCCGTTCGGCGTGACGCCATAGGCGGCGAACAAATGGGCGGTGCTGCCTTCGCGCAGGGCGTTGAGGTCTTTTTGCACGATATGCGCCGGGTTGCCGACGGCCGTGGCGCCGGACGGCACCGGTTTCAACAGCACGGCGTTCGAGCCGACCTTGGCGTAGGCACCGACCGTGAAACTGCCCAGCACCTGGGCGCCGGCGCCGACGATCACGCCGCGCTCCAATGTCGGGTGACGCTTGCTTCCCGTGTGCAGCGAGGTGCCGCCCAGGGTCACGCCCTGGTAGATGGTGCAGTCGTCGCCGACCACCGCCGTCTCGCCGATCACCACGCCGAAGCCATGGTCGATAAAGACACGGCGGCCGATCACGGCGCCGGGATGGATCTCGATGCCGGTGATGATGCGCGCGAGATACGAGATGAAGCGGCCGAGCCACTTCATGTGGCGGGTCCAGCACCAGTGCGCCCAGCCGTGCATGACGATGGCGTGCAGGCCCGCATAACAGGTCAGCACCTCCCAGCCGTTGCGGGCGGCCGGGTCACGTTCGATGATGCTGTTGATGTCTTCGCGCAGGTGGTGGAACATGGGACGTGGTTCTTAATCGGTGACAGGATGCAAATGGTAGCGTATTGCGCGGGGGCTTGCTGGAGAGGGGTGATGCTGACTGAAGGTACGCATCGGAAGGCTGGGGTCAGACCCGTCGGGTCTGACCCCTGAACTTACGCTTCTAAAGCGATACGCTGGCGGCGTGCCTCGTACAGGCAGACACCGGATGCCACGGAAACGTTCAGGCTCTCGACCGAACCGAACATCGGAATATTGACGAGGATGTCGCAGGTGTCGCGCGTCAAACGGCGCATGCCTTCGCCTTCGGAACCCATCACCAGCGCGGTCGGGCCGGTGAAGTCGGCTTCGTACAGGCCTTTTTCGCCGTCGTCCGAGGTGCCGATCAGCCAGATGCCGCGCTCTTTCAGTTCGCGCATGGTGCGCGCCAGGTTGGTCACGGTAATGTACGGCACGGTCTCGGCGGCGCCGCTGGCGACCTTGGCGGCGGTGGCGTTCAGGCCCACGGCGCGGTCTTTCGGCACGATCACTGCATGCGCGCCGACACCGTCGGCCACGCGCAGGCAGGCGCCCAGGTTGTGCGGGTCGGTGATGCCGTCGAGGATCAGCAGCAGCGGCGGGCCGTCGACCGCGTCCAGCAGTTCGTCCAGGTTACGCGCCAGCGACAGCTGCGAGGCGAACGCGATCACGCCCTGGTGGCGGCGGGTGCCGACGATCTTGTCGAGGCGCGCCGAATCGACGGGCATGACGCGCACGCCGGCGGCCTTGGCGGCCGCGATCATGTCCTTCATGCGGCCGTCGACGCGGCTGGCGTCGACAAAAATCTCTTCCACCGACGACGCTTCATGACGCAGGCGCGAGGTCACGGCGTGGAAGCCGAAAATCATTTTATTCTTCATTGTTTATCGTTTCTTCTTGCTTGTTTTCGAACCAGTTCTTGCTGCGCGTGGCGCCGCCGCGGCAGGTGCCGCCACTGGAGTGTTGCTGGTGTTGCCGGCAGATTTGCCGCGTTTCGGCTTGGCCGCGCCATTGCCGCCATTGCTGCCATTGGCGCCGCCGGCCTTGATTTCATGGCGCTGCTCGGTCGCGGGACCAGGCTTGACCATGGATTTCTTGTTGCGCTTGCCGCCGGCCGGTTTGTCCGACACTTCTTCGCCGGCCACTTCGCCTTCCGTTACCAGGCGCAGATCGATCTTGCGCGTTTCCAGGTCGACACGGGCGACCTGCACCGTCAAACGGTCGGTCAGCTGATAGCGCTTGCCGGTGCGTTCGCCGCGCAGCTCATGGCGCGCATCGTCGTACTGGAAGTAGTCGGTGCCCAGTTCGGTGACGTGCACCAGGCCTTCGACAAACAGCGTATCCAATTGCACGAACACGCCGAAGGTGGTCACGCCGGTGATGGTGCCGGTGAATTCCTCGCCCAATTTATCTTGCATGAAGTAGCACTTGAGCCAGGCTTCGACATCGCGCGACGCTTCGTCGGCGCGGCGTTCGTTGGCCGAGCAATGCACACCGAGCGCATCCCAGATGGTGAGATCGGTTTTCTTCGGCTTGCCTTCGGCCTTGTCTTTCGCCTGCTGCTTGCGGGTGGCGTTCGACACGTTGGTGTTGAGCACGGTTTTGTCCGACAATTTCGGCTCGTACTTCTTGCCTTGCAAGATGGCCTTGATGGCGCGGTGCGTCAGCAGGTCGGGATAGCGGCGGATCGGGCTGGTGAAGTGGGCATACGCTTCGTACGCCAGGCCGAAGTGGCCGATATTGTCCGGGCTGTAGACGGCTTGCTGCATCGAGCGCAGCAACATGGTCTGCAGCAGGGCCGCGTCGGGACGCAGCTTGATCTGCTGCATCAGGGTCTGGTAATCGGTGGCCGTCGGCGTGTCGCCGCCGGTCAGGTTCAGGCCGACCTGTTTCAGGAAGGTGCGCACCTGGGTGAGCTTTTCCTTGGTCGGGCTGGCGTGGATGCGGTAGGTGCCCGGATGCTTGTGGCGCAGCAGCAAGTCCGCGGCACACACGTTGGCCGCCAGCATGCACTCTTCGATGATCTTGTGCGCTTCGTTGCGGGTACGCGGGATGATCTTTTCGATCTTGCCGGCGCTGTTGCAGACGATATAGGTCTCGGTGGTTTCAAAGTCGATCGCGCCGCGCGCGGTACGCGCTTTGAGCAAGGCGCGATACACCAGCTCCAGGTTTTGCAGGTGCGGCAGGATCTCGGCGCGGCGTGCCGCTTCGGGACCCTTGGTGTTACCCAGTACCGTGGCCACTTCGTCATACGTCAGGCGCGCGGCCGAATGGATCACGGCCGGGTAGAACTGGTAGGCCTTGATCTCGCCCTTGTCACTGACGACGGCGTCGCACACCAGAGTCAAACGGTCGACGGCCGGGTTCAGCGAACACAGGCCATTCGACAGTTTTTCCGGCAGCATCGGAATCACGCGGCGCGGGAAATAGACCGAGGTGCTGCGTTCGAGCGCGTCGGTGTCGAGCGCGTCGTTCGGCTTCACGTAATGGCTGACGTCGGCGATCGCCACGATCAGGCGGAAGCAGTTGGCGCGGCCCACTTTGACCGGTTCGCAATACACGGCATCGTCGAAGTCGCGTGCGTCTTCGCCATCGATGGTGACCATCGGCACGTCGCGCAGGTCGACCCGCTCTTTCAGGTCGGCGGCGCGCACTTCGAACGGCAGCTTTTCAGCTTGTTTGAGGGCGGCGGCGGAAAAGATATGCGGCACATTGAATTTGCGCACGGCGATTTCGATTTCCATGCCGGGGTCGTCCAGCGCGCCCAGCACCTCGACGATCTTGCCGACCGGCTGCTTGAAGCGCATTGGCTGTTCGGTCAGTTCGACGCTGACGATCTGGCCAGCTTTCGCCTTGCCGACCGAACCGGTGACCAGGATGTCCTGGCCAATACGCTGGTCTTCCGGCGCCACCACCCAAGTGCCGTTTTCCTGGATCAGGCGGCCGATCACATGGGTATTGGCGCGGTAGGTGACTTCCACGATGGTACCTTCCGGGCGGCCGCGGCGGTCGGTGCCGACGATGCGGGCCATGACCTTGTCGCCATGCAGTACTTTCTGCATTTCCTTTTCAGGCAGGAACAGGTCGGCACTGGCGTCGTCAGGGATCACGAAACCGAAACCGTCGCGGTGGCTGGTCACGCGACCGGCGACCAGCGCGCTCTGGTCGGCCAGGCTGAACACGCCGCTGGCGTCAGACTTGAGCTGGCCGTCGCGTTCCATCGCCTTCAGGCGACGAACCAGGACATCCATGGAATCGGCATGCACTTGCAGCGTTTTCCCGAGTGACTGCGGATCGAGAGGCGCGTTGACGCTGCGGAATATGCCGAGAATGTCCTCCCGGCTGGGGATGGTGTGGGTATTTTGGCTCAAAAGTATTTCTATAGTTGTATTGACAGTGATCAAACGGAAAACAGGCCGATGACATCACCGTCAATCGACACGGTGATAGGCCGTAGTGTACCGGAGGACGCCTTGGTTTGCCTAACAGACAGCGTACCGGGAACAGGCCTGGCCCGTCCCCTGATGAAAATTGATGGAAAAGTGCAGCAGGCATTTGACATCGGCAAATATTGCTCTATAATCCTTGTCTCTTGCAGCGAAACACCTTCAACGGTGCGGCGTTACAGGAAAGCGGTACAGGGTTGATGTGCAGTATGGAGCGAAAGCTCATCTGGCGCAAAACTCTTCAAGTCGCTATAATAGCAGAATTGACGATGTAGTTAGTTGTTCTCTATTGTCAAGTAGCAAGCAGCATCAGTGCCCACGTGGCGGAATTGGTAGACGCGCATGGTTCAGGTCCATGTGCCTTTGGGTGTGGGGGTTCGAGTCCCTCCGTGGGCACCATTACCGAATTCGCAAAAAGCCGCAAACTCTCACGAGTTTGCGGCTTTTTTCATTTCTTGGCTGCATATTCTGGCTGTCGGCATTTCTGACACTCCGTGGCGGTCAGCATCCTGTCCGCAACGCAAGTCCCTGATTATTAAAGACGAGCACGCTTTTTGCGTAGTAGTGGGATTTCCCCTCACTCCGTGGAGTCGCCATGAAAGCCCGCTCGTTTCTTCTCTGCCTGGCCGCCAGCCTGCCCCTGACCTGCCTGGCCGCCCCGATCTTCAACCTGCAATACGTTCCCGGCACCTCGCTGCAGGCGCAGCAGGGCTTCCAGGCCGCCGCCGCGCAATGGTCGCGCGTGCTGAAAGACAACGTCACCATCGAACTGACGGTCGGCTTCAACTCGCTCGGCAACAGCATCCTGGGCCAGACCGGTTCGAGCGAAGCATTTTACCGCTACGGCGATGTGCGCAACGCGCTGGCGCAGGACGTCACCTCGGCCTACGACCGGCAGGCGGTGAACAACTTGCCCGGCGGCAGCGATTTCGGCGTACTGATCAACCGTACAGCCAACAATCCGAACGGACCCGGCAGCGAAGTGCCGTATGTCGACAACAATGGCGACGACAACAACCAGTACCTGTATATGAGCAATGCGGAAGCCAAGGCGCTGGGCATCGCGCCACCAGGCCAGTCGCTGCCCGGCTGCCTGGGCAACTGCGACGGCTTTATCCAGTTCAATAGCGACTTCACGTTTGATTTCGACCCCGGCAATGGCATCGCCGCCAACGCCATCGACTTTATCGGCGTCGCCATGCACGAGATCGGCCACGCACTGGGTTTTCTCAGCGGCGTCGATATTCTCGATTACAACGCGCCGCCGATAGCCGGGCCATATGAGGATATCGAATTTACCTACGTCTCGCCGCTGGACCTGTTCCGCTACTCCGATGAAAGCACGGCCGCCGGCGTGATCGACTGGACCGCCGACAACCGCGACAAGTATTTTTCGCTCGACGGCGGCGTCACGCGCGGACCGCTGTTTGCCAACGGCGTCTACCACGGCGATGGCGACCAGGCCAGCCACTGGCGCGACCAACTGGGCCTCGGTATCATGGACCCGACCGTCGCCTATGGCGAACGGCTGGTGCTGCGCGCCAGCGACCTGATCGCGCTGGACGCCATCGGCTGGGACGTCGCCCTGTTCGCCGTCCCCGTGCCGGGTACCCTGCCCCTGCTGGGCCTGGGGCTGGCGCTGATGTGCTTGCTTCGCCATAAAAACAGGCAATTTTCACAGGGACGGCGCTTTTTTCACGTGAAAACAGTCTTTCTTGAAGAAAACAGCAAATGTTGATTGACCGAATGCGCGCCAACCCTTATGATTTTGTCCGTCGCTGCAGAACACGCAGCGACAAGCAAGAAAGCAGCACAATGCCCACGTGGCGGAATTGGTAGACGCGCATGGTTCAGGTCCATGTGCCTTCGGGTGTAGGGGTTCGAGTCCCTTCGTGGGCACCAGCAACGAGCGGTTTTCGTTGTTATCCGCAGCAAAGTAGTAGAAATAGCAGTACGTAGTGAGTAGTACATTTGCCCACGTGGCGGAATTGGTAGACGCGCATGGTTCAGGTCCATGTGCCTTCGGGTGTAGGGGTTCGAGTCCCTTCGTGGGCACCAGCAGCGAGCAGTTTTCGTTGTTATCCGCAGTAAAGTAATGAGTTGAAGTAGCAAAGCAATACAGCAGCATCAGTGCCCACGTGGCGGAATTGGTAGACGCGCATGGTTCAGGTCCATGTGCCTTCGGGTGTAGGGGTTCGAGTCCCTTCGTGGGCACCATTACCACATTCGCAAAAAAGCCGCAGACTTTCATGAGTCTGCGGCTTTTTTCATTGTGCCGCCGCTTTTATTTCGCCAGCGCTGCTTTTACGGCCTCGGCCAGGCTGGTGGTCGGACGCTTGATCAAGGCGCTCAGCTGCTTGCCATGCTCTTCCAGGCCACCCTTGGCCGTGCCCGCGTCGGAATCGGCCAGCAATTCGGCAAAGCCTTCCGGCACGCCCACGCTCACCAGCGCCGCCTTGAAGTCGGCCTGCGGCAAATCCTTGTAGACGATCTGCTTGCCCGACTGGCGCGCCACTTCGGCCGCATAGTCGCTCAAAGTAAAGCTGTCGTCGCCGGCCAGCTCATAGATGGCTTGCGGCGCCTCGCTGGTCAGCACGGCCGCTGCCGCTTCGGCGTAATCACGACGCGCGGCCGACGAGAAGCGGCCGTCCTGCGCCGCGCCCAGCACCACGCCGTGCTCCAGCACCGGCGCCAGGTGTTCGGTGTGATTTTCCAGGTACCAGCCGTTGCGCAAGAAGCTGAACGGCAGGCCTGAAGCACGGATCGCCGCTTCGGTGACCACGTGTTCGGCTGCCAGGCCCAGCGGCGTGGTGTCGGCGCGCAAGACGCTGGTATAGGCCAGCAGCGCCACGCCGGCGCGCTTGGCCGCATCGATCACGTTCTGGTGCTGCTGCGCGCGCTGACCCACTTCGCTCGACGAGATCAACAGGATTTTGGTCGCGCCCCGGAATGCCGCGTCGAGGCTGGCGCCATCGTTATAGTCGGCCTGGCGTACTTGCACCCCTTGCGCGGCCAGGCTGGCGGCCTTGGCCGGATTGCGCACGGCGGCGATGATGGTGTTGGCAGGAACGGTTTTCAGCAGGCTGGCGATAACGTGCTGGCCCAGGTTGCCTGTGGCGCCGGTGATGACGATCATGATAATTCCTTTGTTGTTGGGTGAGAAAAATCTATAATAGCCCCACCACTTACGAAATGTAAGTACGTACCTTTTGGTAAGTATGAAGTTCTTTTTTCGAGGCCGACTATCATGACCGAAGACATACCGGGCGCCAGCCTGCGCGCCGCGCTCGCCAAACAGAACCAAAGTGCCCACCTGATGGCGGCCGCCTGCCCTTCGCGCGCCGTGCTCAGCCACCTGACCAGCCGCTGGGCGGTGCTGGTGCTGGTGCTGCTGCTGAGCGGCACGAAGCGCTTCAGCGAACTGCGCCGTGAAGTAGGCGGCGTCAGCGAAAAAATGCTGGCGCAAACCCTGGACGCCCTGTGCAGCGACGGCTTCGTGCTGCGCCAGGCCTACCTGGTGATACCGCCCAAGGTGGAATACAGCCTCACGCCATTGGGGCGCGAGGCGGCCGAACGGCTGGCCGTGCTGGTCGACTGGATCGAAGACAATTACCCGCGCATCGAACAGGCGCGCGCCGCGCTGGCGCAGTCCACGCCGGCGGACCTGGCGGCTTGATCTGCCCGGATACTACTGCCGGATACTATTGCTTTTTGTTACCAGTCGAACATTTACAGCGAGGGGTCTTGATGTAATACTGGGCCCACGAACAGGCGTCATGATTGCGACACCATGAATCAGTTGATTTCCCCCACTGCCGGCCGGGCCAGGGTCTTGCTGGTCAGCAGCGCCACCAGCGACATGCGCGAACTGCTGTATGTGCTGGACCGGCATAACCTGGGCACCGGCGTGGCCGGCGATATCGACGCGGGCGTGGAACTGGCCGCCGGCGGCACCGACCTGATCCTGCTCGACGCGGCGCTGGCCGGCGCCAATATCGACGCCACCTGCCTGCGCCTGCGCAATGCCACCGAGCGCCATGGCGTGCCGCTGCTGCTGATGTCGTCTTCGCCCAGCGCCGAAGAGCAGGGCCGCAGCGTGGGCGCCGGCGCCAGCGACTATATCAAGATGCCGTTCAACGCGCGCGACGTGGCCGAAAAAATCCTGATGGAACTGGCGCTGCACAAGGCGCACAAAAACGACCCCGTCGCCGCGCCGCCGCGCCCCGTCCATCCGCAAACGCTGGAAGTAAATTACCACTCGATCCTGGCCGGCTCGCCCGATGCGGTGCTGCTGTTCGATATCGACAATGCCCTGCTGATCGACACCAATCACCTGGCCGAAAAGCTGTTCGGCATGCCGCAGGCGACCCTGCTGCAAGGCGGCATCGAGCGTGTCTTTCCCGGCCGGCAAGCGGACGGCCGGGCCTCGACCCAGCTGCTGCAGGAAAAAATGCACGACACCCTGCAAGGCAAGATCGTGGTCTTCCGCGCCGAGTGCCGCCACCGCGAAGGCCACGCCATCGCCTGCGAAATCCGGCTGATGCGCCTGTCGGTGCCGGGCCGCCAGCTGGTGCACGCGCGCATCATCGACCTGACCGAACGCAACCTGGCCGAAGCGCTGCGCGCGGGCCAGAATGCGCTGCTGGAGATGATCGCCAAGGGCGCGCCGCTGGTACCCACCCTGGAGCGCTTGCTGCTGCTGATCGAAGGCCAGTCGCGCGGCGTGTATTGCTCCGTCATGCTGCTCGACGAAGACGGCCAGCGCATGCACAGCGTGGCCGGCCCCAGCCTGCCGCGCGAGTACATGGACCTGCTCGAAGGCGTGCGGATCGGCGCCGGCGTCGGCTCCTGCGGCACCGCCATGTTCCTCGGCGAGGCGGTGGTCGTCAGCGACATCGAACACGATCCCCTGTGGGCGCCCTACCGCGGCATGGCCGCCGCATTCGGCCTGCGCGCCTGCTGGTCGCAGCCGATCTTCGGCCAGGACGAGCAGGTACTCGGTTCGTTCGCCATGTATTACCGCGAAGTGCGCAGCCCGGTGCCGCAGGAACTGGTGCTGATCGACGTGGCGGCCGACCTGGCCGGCATCGCGATCGCCCGCATGCGCCACGAGCAGGAATTGCAGCGCCACCGCGCCCATCTGGAAGACCTGGTGGCCAAGCGCACGGCCGCGCTGACCCTGGCCAATCAACAGTCGGAACAGGCCAACCGCGAACTGGCGGCGGCCCTGCAACACCTGTCGATCACCCAGGATGAACTGGTGCGGCGCGACAAGCTGGCGGCGCTGGGCGCGCTGGTGGCCGGCATCGCGCATGAACTCAATACGCCGATCGGCAACGGCCTGGTGGTGGCCACCACCATGGCCGAGCGCACGCAAGCCCTGCAAGCGGGCTTGCAGGAAGGCTTGCGCCGCTCGGAACTGGAAACCTACCTGGCGCAGGCCGGCGAAGCGGACGCCATCGTGCTGCGCAACCTGCAGCGCGCGGCCGACCTGGTGTCGAGCTTCAAGCAGATCGCGGTCGACCGCGCCAGCTCGCAGCGCCGCCACTTCCTGCTGCGCCAGTTCATCGCCGAACTGATGCTGCCGCTGTCGGCCACGCTGAAGGGTGCCGGCCATGTCTTGAGCCAGGACGTCGCGCCGGAGCTGGCAATGGACAGCTACCCCGGCCCGCTGGGCCAGGTGCTCAGCAACCTGGTGGAAAACTGCGTGCGCCACGCGTTCGAAGGGCGCAGCGGCGGCGCCATCCACATCACGGCGCGCGCCAGCGCCGACGAGAAAATCATCAGCATCGCGATTGCCGACAATGGCGCGGGGATTGCCGCCGGCGACCTGGCGCGCATCTACGACCCCTTCTTTACCACCCGGCTCGGCTCGGGCGGCTCGGGCCTGGGCCTGCACGTGGCGCACAATATCGTCACCGGCGTGCTCGGCGGCCATATCGAGGCGGCCAGCAGCGAAGCGGGCACCACGTTTACCTTGCACCTGCCGGTGGTCGCGCCGCAGGCCGGCACCTTCACAGGAGAACAAGATGAAGCAGCTGATCGCCGCTAGCCTGCTGGCCGCCTGCAGCGCCGCCTGGGCCGCACCGGCGCCCTGGTACAAATGGCGCAGCAAGGTCGATGGCACCTTGTCATGCGCGCAATCGACGCTGGGCTTCGGCTGGGAACTGGCCTCGGGACCGTACAAAGATAGCCGTTGCGAAAAACCGGCGCTTGTTAAATAATGGGGACACAACAACACGGGGCAACCGGCTTGACAGCAAGCGATGGCAATGCAGTGCCGAAGAGTATTGGAAGATAAAAACGTATCTATTCAAACCGAGGAGACCACATGTTTACCAATCCCGAACAATTCGCATCGGCCACCAAGGCCCTGTTTGAATTCCAGCTGATGACCTTCAACACCCTCACCACCAAGGCGGTGCAGGGCGTGGAGCAAGTACTGGCCTTGAACATGGCCACCGCCAAATCCGGCATGGAAGACAGCATCGCGGCCGGCAAGGAGATCAGCCAGGCCAAGGATCCGAAAGCGGCAATGGCGGCGGCCGCCGCCCAGCTGCAGCCCGGCGTGGCCGGCGCCAAGGCCTACAAGCAGCAGCTCGATGAAATCATCAAGGACATCCACACCGAGTTCACCACCGCCGCCGAAGCCCATGTGGCCGAAGCCAAAAGCAACTTGAGCGCCCTGATCTACGACGTGACGAAAAACGTGCCGCCCGGCTCGGAAAACGCCGTCGCCATCGTCAAGGCCGCCATCGACAACGCCTTCCTCGGCTACGAGCAAGTCACCAAGGCCACCAAACAGGCCGTGAAAACCGTCGAAGAGCAAATCGCCAAGGCCTCGGCCCAGGTCGCGCAAGCGTCGGACAAGGCGACGGCCGGGATGCAGGAAGCTGCTGAAAAAGTGACGCCGAAAGCGGCCAAGGCGCCGAAGAAATAAGCGACACTGGGGTCAGACCCTCAACACCGTTAACTCAAAGTTCAGAGCCAACGGTGACGGGGGTCTGACCCGGCCGTTAACGGGTTGCACGCACTGGCACGATCCGGTACACACACCGTCTCCCCCCTTCCAGCAGATACTCGCTGCGCTCCACCGTGCAATCATCACCCAGCACGCGCTGGAAGATCGCCAGTTCCGAGCGGCAAAATTTCTGGCAGGCCGTCGCCGCCGCGCAGATCGGGCAATGGTTTTCAACCAGCAGCACGCTGCCATCCGGCTGCGGTTCGGCATCAGCCATATAGCCTTCGCCATCGCGCGCCATGGCCAGGCTGGCCACGCGCCCGGACAGCTGCGCGCCGCTATCGATCAGCGCGCGGTAGGCCGCCTCGCTGCTCGCCTCGCGCGCGGCGATCAGCTTGTCCATGCCCTCGTCGCCGAACAGCTGCTGCACCTGGGTGATCAATTCCAAAGTCAGGTCGGCATGACGGTCGGGAAAGCGCGCATGGCCGGCGTCCGTCAGCGACCAGCGCCGCGACGGCCGGCCCACCTTGTCGGCCACGTCCTCGAAAGCGACCAGGCCCTTGCCGTGCGCCGCTTCCAGCTGGCGCCGCGCGCCCATCGAGGTCACATCGAGCAAGGCGGCCAGCTGCTGCGCCGTCTGCGGGCCGCGCATTTTCAGCAGGAACAGCGTCTGCTCCGAAGTGGCCACGGTAGCGCTCATGCGGCCGCCTTCAGGTCGGGCGCATCGGTGGCGCTCAGGTGGCGGCGCCAGCGGTTCATGCGCCAGGCCGACCAGGCCGCGCACAGGGCGCCCACCACCAGCACCAGCCGCGTGTCGACCAGGATCAGCAGCGAGCCGCCCAGCGCGACGATGATATTGGCGATGCAAAAGGTGGTCGACAGCAAGCCCATCACGGCGCCCTGCCCGTGCGCGCTGAAACGCTCGGCGCACCAGCCTTGCAGCACCGTGTTGTACAGCGCGTTGGGGATGCCGAACAGCACGATGGCGGTAATGCCGACCCAGATATTGCCCATCGCCAGGATGGCGATCGCCAGCGCCACGGCGCAGGCATACCAGCCGGCGCGCAACAGCGGCGCATGGCGGCTGGGTCCGCCCGCCAGCAGCGAGGTAATCGTCATGGTGCCGCACAGGCCCACATTTACCCAGGCGATCGCCTGCGCGTTGTAATGCGCCGTCTCAACCAGCCACAGCGGATAAAACTCATAAAAACTGGCGACGCCGCACGTCAATGCCAGCTGCACGATGAACAGGGTGCGCAATTCCTCGTGGCGCAGCAGATTGAGCGAATGGCGGTCGCGCGCCACCTGCCACCACGAGGTGGTCAGCAGCGATGGCGTTTCGCGCGGCAAGCCGATGGCCACCAGCATGGCCACCAGCATCAGCGCGCCGGCGGCGATCCAGAACGGCACCGTCACGCCCCATGCCAGGGTGGCGCCGGCCAGGATCGGCCCCACCAGCCAGCCCAGATAAAAGGCGCCGTTCAGCCACGACATGGCGCGCAGGCGCAGCGGCCCCTGCAGCTGGTCGGCCAGCATGGCGCGCGCGACGGCGCCATTGCCTTCCAGCAGGCCGGTAATAAAACGCGCGACGATAAACAGCGGATAGGACTGGATCACCAGCGCCCAGGCCGTGATCGCATGGCCGATGGCGGCGCCGACCGCGGTGCGCATCAGCAGTGGGCGGCGGCCATAGCGGTCCGACAGCGGCCCCAGCAAGGCCGAGCCGATCAGCAGGCCCAGCGGATTGATGGTCAGCGCCAGGCCGAACAGCAGTTTCGATGGCAAGCCAAGAAAATTATTGAAGGCATTCGGCGCTTCAGCGGCGAACAGCGGTGGCAAGATGGGGTAAGGCAAGGAGGCACCGATGGTGGACAGCAGGGCCAGCAGGCAGGCGGCGGTAATCAGGATACTATTTTTCATGCTGGAATTTTGGTTCATATTGTGCGGCAAGAATACGTGGCCGAGGAAAATAAGTAAACAAATATGTTTATTTATATCCCAAAACCAGGAACGGTGCGGACCAATTCCATCGCATCGGCTACCATTTCCACTCAAACACATTCTTGGAACAACTACACTCACGGGCTAGACATGACCTTGTCACAGATCGAAAACCAATACGGCTTTACCTATCCTGCGCTGTACCGGCAACTGGCCCACGACGGCATGCTCGATGTCGGCGAATATGGACCGGACTGGTACAAGCTGGTATTTCCTGCTTTGAAAGACCGCCCCACCCTGTTGCTGCATGCCGGCGATTTCGAGTTGTTGAGCATCAAGGCGGTTGCCGGCGAGCTGGAAGAGCTGCATGATGCGGACGGCTATCGGCAGATCGACCCAGCGTTCAAGTTCATTCCGTTTGCGAAAACAGGCGCCGGTGACCACTACTGTTTTTTCCCTTCCGGCCAGTCCGATGACGAGATGCCTGTCGTCTTGCTGTGGCACGACCAGAATGAAGTGAATTACCTGGCCAATAATCTGCAAGACTTTATTGTCCGGCTACTGCTCGACAGCATGGCCGACCAGGATACCTATAACGACGTCGGCGACGAGGAGTTCAGGGACAATCTGCAAAAAATGCTGGATACGCACCTGCGCTATCTGACGGCCCAGCAAAGTGCGGTGTTGCAGGCGCTGCTGGCGAGGAACGTCATCGACTATGAAGTGGCCTTGCCCAAGGGTAGAACAGAAACGCATCGCGGCTTGCTGACCGACGTTGAATTGCGCAAGCTGCAGGACCAGCTGATTGCTTGCAACAAACCGGATTTCCCCCACAGTTCGGCGACATAGTTTGCTCGCACCGGCTGTGGCCGTACAGCGACCAGGACGGGCTCGGCACAGAAAATCACTGGGCAAGCGGCGGACGAAGGTTTAAACTGTATATAAACACAGTAAAACCATATCCAAGTAACATCAAAGAGCCGCCTGCCCCATCATGTTGAGAGTCCTGGAAAATCCCTTGTACTATCTGGAGAACTTCCAGGGCGTGCTGAACTGGATCAGCGAACGCTATGCCGATCTGCTGAGTGTTGAAGAAACACAGTTCATCGCGCAGTTCGCGCAACTGCCGCAGGCGTCGCGCGCGCTGTTCGTGCGCTTCGTGATGCGCAAGGGCTGTCTGTTTCGCGCCAGCAAACTCAACTATGCCGAGATCGGCGACACGCGCGCCGCCGCCCTGCCCCTGCTGGCCACCGGCTGGGTGGTGGCGGACCCGGCCATCGATATCGCCACCCTGTTCGAGCTGCTGCTGAAACCCGAGCTGCAGCAGGTGTTCTCTCTCGCAGGCCCCTTGAAAGCGGCGCGCAAGACGGAACAGCTGGCAGCGCTGCGCGAGCGGCATGCGGGCGAACAGCCTTTTTCCGCCTGGTATCCGGCGTCGAACGACGTGCTGTACAGCATCTGCAACCAGCCCCTGTGCGACCGGCTGCGCCTGATTTATTTCGGCAATTACCACCAGGACTGGTCGGAATTCGTGCTGTCCGACCTGGGCGTGTATCAGTATGAAAAAGTGGAGTTTTCGCTCGCTTCGCGCGGCTTTCGCACGCGCCAGGACATCGCCCACTACGAAGTGCTGCACCAGTGCCGCGAGCGTTTCAACGACGAGCTGGCGCCCGCCTCCCCAAGCGAGGTCTTGCAGGAGCTGGCGGCGCTGGCGCCCGTGAGCGACAACGCCTGGCTGGCCAGCCGCCGCGATAAATTGCAGTTCCAGATTGCCCAGCAACTGGAAAAATCGCAGGACTGGCCCGCCGCCTACCGCGCCTATGCCGACTGCCGCTATCCGGGCGCGCGCGGGCGGGCGATACGCGTGCTGGAAAAAGATGAACAGCCGGGCGCCGCCTACGAGCGCTTGTCGATCGCCCTGCAAGCACCCGAAAGCGAGGCCGAGCGCCAGTTGCTGGTGCGCATGGCGCCCCGCTTGCGGCGCAAACTCGGCCACGCGAAACAGGCGGCCACGCCGGCGGCGCCGGTCGAGCGCATCGACCTGCTGCTGCCGTTTCCGCAAGAAAGCTGCCATGTGGAGGGCGTGGTGCAGCAGCACTTGATGCAGCAAGACGCGCCCGTCTATTACGTGGAAAACACCCTGATCAATTCCCTGTTCGGCCTGTTGTGCTGGCATGCGATTTTCAAGGCGATACCGGGCGCCTTTTTCCACCCGTTTCACCGTGGCCCGGCCGACCTGCACAGCGCCGACTTCCATGCGCGCCGCCTGGACGATTTTGCGGCCTGCCTGGTGCAGCTCGACAATGGCGACTACCGCGCCAGCATGCGTGCGACGTACGCCGCCAAGGCCGGCATCGTGTCGCCGTTTGTCAGCTGGCAGGTGCTTGACAGCGAACTGCTGGAACTGGCCCTGGCCTGCATCCCGGCCCGGCATTTGAAAAAGGCGTTTGAACGCATCTTGCTCGACATAAAAAGCAACCGCACCGGTTTTCCCGACCTGATCCAGTTCTGGCCGGCCGAACAGCGTTATCGGATGATCGAAGTGAAAGGCCCGGGCGACCGCCTGCAGGACAACCAGCAGCGCTGGATCGCGTACTGCGCCCAGCACGCGATGCCGGTGACCGTGTGCTACCTGCAATGGTCGCAGGCGGTGGCCGCGTGAACAAATACACCATTGCCGTACGCGCCCTGTGCGAATTTACCGCCAAGGTCGGCGACCTGGACCTGCGCTTCACGCCCTCGCCCACGGCGCAGGAAGGCATGGCCGGCCACGCCACCGTGACCGGCCGGCGCGACGACGATTACCAGCGCGAAATCAGCCTGGCCGGCGACTTCGGTCCGCTGCATGTGCGCGGCCGCGCCGACGGCTACGATCCGGCCCGCCGCCAGCTGGAAGAAATCAAGACCTACCGTGGCGACCTGTCCGCCATGCCGGCCAACCACCGCCAGCTGCACTGGGCCCAGGCGCGCATCTACGGCCATTTGCTGTGCCAGCAACTGAACTTGCCGATGCTGCGGGTGGCGCTGGTGTATTTCGATATCGCCAGCCAAAAGGAAACCATTCTGCACGAGGAATGCACCAGCGAGGCGCTGCGCCTCTTTTTCGAACAGCATTGCACCCTGTTTCTCGACTGGGCCGAGCAGGAACTGGCGCACCGCGACAGCCGCGACCGGCAACTGACGGCGATGGCGTTTCCGCATGCGGACTTTCGCCCGGGCCAGCGCCAGCTGGCCGAAGCCATGTACAAGGCCAGCAACCGCGGCTGCTGTTTGCTGGCGCAAGCGCCGACCGGCATCGGCAAGACGGTCGGCAGCCTGTTTCCGATGCTCAAGGCCACGGCTGCCCATGGTCTCGACAAGCTGTTCTTTCTCGCTGCCAAGGTGCCGGGCCGGCAGATGGCGCTCGACGCCTGCGCCATCCTGAAAAACAGCGCGCCGCTGCTGCCGCTGCGGGTGCTGGAACTGAGCGCAAAATCGAGTGCCTGCGAACACCCGGACAAGGCCTGCCATGGCGAGTCGTGCCCGCTGGCGCGCGGCTTCTACGACCGCTTGCCGCTGGCGCGCGAAGTGGCGCTGGCCAGCGGCCTGATACTCGACAAGGAAGCGGTGCGCGCCATCGCCCTGCAGCAGGGCGTGTGCCCCTACTACCTGGGCATGGAACTGGCGCGCTGGAGCGATGTCGTGATCGGCGACTACAACTATTATTTCGACCTCAGCGCCATGCTGTACGGCATGACGCTGGCGCATGACTGGAAGGTCAATGTGCTGGTCGACGAAGCGCACAATATGGTGTCGCGCGCGCGTGGCATGTACACCGCCGAACTTGAACATATCGCGCTGAAAGACTTGCGCAAGTTCGCGCCCGAGCCTTTGAAAAAGCCGCTGGACCGTTTGAGCCGCCAGTGGAGCGCCCTGCTCAAGGAGCAAGGCGACGACTACCTGGTGCATGCGGCCTTGCCGGAGAAATTCTTTGGCGCACTGCAAGGCGTGGCCACCGCCATCGGCGACTACATGGCCGAGCATGCAGCCTCGCTGGACGAAGACCTGCAGCGCTTCTATTTCGACGTGCTGCTGATCAACCGCCTGGCAGAGAGTTTCGGCGACCATTCGCTGTTTGACGTCAGCAAGACGGCGACCGGCTCGACCATCTGCATCCGCAATATCGTGCCGGCGCCGTTCCTGAAAACACGCTTCGAGGCCAGCCACAGCACGGCGCTGTTTTCCGCCACCTTGAGCCCATGGAATTACTACAACGACACGCTCGGCATGCCAGCCGGCACGGCCTGGGTCGACGTCGACTCGCCTTTTGTGGCCGAGCAGCTGGCCGTGCGCGTGGCCGACAATATTTCCACGCGCTACCAGCATCGCGCCGCCTCCCTGCTGCCCATCGTCCAGCTGATGGCGAAACAATATGCCGCCGCGCCGGGCAACTACCTGGCGTTTTTCAGCAGCTTCGACTACATGGAAAAGACGGCCACCCTGTTTGCCCAGCATTTTCCGGACGTGCCGACCTGGCAGCAGCCGCGCCGCATGGATGATGCGGCCCGCACGCAGTTTCTGGGCCGCTTCGGGCTGGAAACGCGCGGCATCGGCTTTGCCGTGCTCGGCGGCGCCTTTGGCGAAGGCATCGATTTACCGGGCGCGCGCCTGATCGGCGCCTTTATCGCCACCCTGGGCCTGCCGCAGATCAACCCGGTCAATGAACAGATACGCCAGCGCATGGGCGACATCTTTGGCGCCGGCTACGACTACACGTATCTGTATCCGGGCATGCAAAAGGTGGTGCAGGCGGCCGGCCGCGTGATCCGCACCCAGACCGACAAGGGCGTGGTGTACCTGATCGACGACCGCTTTGCGCGGCCGGAAGTGCGCCAGTTGCTGCCTACCTGGTGGGACGTGCAGCTGACCGACAAATTCACCCAACCAGCAGCTTGAGCTTCTGATAGCCTGACTTGCTCACGGGAATCCGCGTGCCGTCGCCGAGGATCGCCACATGGCTGTCTCTGGTGGCCGGTTCGATGCGGCTGATGCCGTCGATATTGAGCAGGTACGACCGGTGCACGCGCAGGAACTTTGCGGGATCGAGCTGGGCTTCCAGCTCGCTCAGGCGCTGGCTTTTCAGCCAGCATTTGCCGTCGGCGCAGATGCTGACGTAGTCGTCCTGCGCCTCGACATAGGTGATGCTGGCCACCGGAATCACGTGTACCTTGGCGCCATCGCGTATCAACACGCGCGACAGGGGCGCGGCGCGGGTGGCGGCCTCATGCACCACGGTTTGCAAGGCCGCCACCGGCGTGCGGTGCGCGCGCGCATGGGCCAGCGCCTGCTCGAAACGCTGCTCGCTGTACGGTTTCAACAGATAATCGAGGGCATGGCATTCGAAGGCCCTGAGCGCATACTGGTCGTAGGCAGTCACAAAAATCAAGCGGGTTTTCGCGCCGATCAGCTCGGCCACTTCAAAGCCGTCCAGCCTGGGCATCTGTATGTCGAGAAACACCAGCTCCGGCTCCAGCTCGGCGATGGCTTTCACCGCCTCAAACCCATTCGCGCATTCGGCCACGATCTCGATATCGTCGTGGCGCGCCAGGTATTCGCGCAACACGGCCCGCGCCAGCATTTCATCGTCGACGATGGCCACCCGCATCTTGCTTTGCATTTACGCTTCCTCCGTGGAACCGGTCTGTGCCGGCATCGATATGCTCACTTCAAAACCGCCACCCTGGCGCGCCCAGTGCACGCTGGCTTCATGGCCGTAGGCGCCCAGCAGGCGCTGGCGCACATTGTCCAGCCCGACGCCATTGCCGCGCGGCGACAGCTGCTCCTGGTCGACCGGATTGCTCACGCGAATACGCAGCAGGCTGCCCACGCGCCGCGCGTCGACCACGATCACGCCACCCTCGGTCAGGCCGCAAATGCCATGCTTGACGGCATTTTCCACCAGCGGCTGTATCAGCATCGGCGGCAACAGACAGTCCAGCGCGGCCTCGTCGATGGCCTCTTCCACGCGCAGGCGCTGGCCGAAGCGCACCTGCTCGATCGCCAGGAAATGGCGGATCAGCACCAGCTCCTGCGCCACCGTGATGTGCTTGTGCGCTTCCAGGCTCAGGCTTTGCCGGAAGAAACTGGCCAGCTCCACCGTCATGGTGCGCGCGCCCGCCGGATTGATGGACGTCAGCGCGCTGATCGAGTTCAGGCTGTTGAACAGAAAATGCGGGTCGATCTGGGTGCGCAGCATGCGCAGCTGGGCCTGCTGCGCCATCAACTGCGCTTCCAGCCCGCGCTGCTCGGCCGTCTTGGCGCGCACGAATTCGAGCAGCAGATAATGCACGGCGCCGGCCAGCCAGTACAGCAATACGCCGAGGCCGAAGAACAGCAGCAGCAAGGCCGGGCTCAGGGGCACGCCCAGCCACGGCACTTCCGGCAGCAGGCTGAGGCTGTTGATGAATTGCAGCAGGGTCGCCCACAGCAGGCCGGCAAACAGCGCCGCCACTCCCATCACGCCGAGGATGGCTGCCGGATGGCGGCTGTTGAGCGGATAGGCGCGGCACAGATAGAAGGTGGAAAAACCCGTGCCGATGGCGTACACCAGGGTGGCCGGCACCACCAGCAGCACGGCGTTGAGCCAGCGCACGGGCGCCGCGCGCGACAGCACGAACGCCAGCGCCAGGCCCAGCGCCAGGCACACCAGGAACGCCACCACGGCGGCGCGCCGTCTCGACAGGGCTGCGGTCATGCGGAGCCGGCGCCTAGTTACGGATTTCCAGGCCGCCCATGATGGCGTAGCCGCTCACATACAGGCGCTTGTGCTGGTGCGGCGGCACGATGGTTTTCTCTTCGAAGCCGCCCAGAATCGGCGTGCCTTGCAGGATCACGCTCCAGTCGGGCGGCACCTTGATGGTGATGCCGCCGCACAGGGCGAACACATTGAGCACGGCTTCGCCTTCGATGGAGGCCTGGCGCAGGTCGATCTCGCAGCCGGCCATGATCACATTGATGTCGCCGCCGCGGAAACGCTGCGACGACACGCGCCGCACGAAGCCGCCGAGGATGGCCGACACTTCGATAATGCTGTCATCGTCGCGCTCGGCGCCGGGCCCGCCCTGGGCATGCTGGGCATGGCTGCTGGCAGGCTCATCCTTGTCCAGCGAAACACCACCCATGGCCGAGGCCGCCGGCGGCACCGGTGGCACCGGCCGGACCGATTCGGTCTCGGTAAAATGGCGGCGGCGCTGGCGTTGCCGCGCACCGGGCAGCGATTTGGTCACCACGGCAATACCGATGCCGATGATCACGAGCGGCCACAGCATGTTCCAGCTGATATAGAACAGGCCCATGGCGCGGAAGGTCCAGGTCACGCCCAGCAGGACCATCACGCCACCGAGCACATAGCCGGAACGGGTACGGCTTTGCGAGATTTTCAGCAGGCCGAAGATGATCAATATGGTGGGCCAGAAACGAAAGGTATAGCGCACGCTGATCAAGCCGAGGTTATCGAGCAGGAACACCAGCCCCAGGCCGATCACCAGCACGCCCAGGATGATCTGCGATGGCGAATCGAGTGGCGATTTATTTTTCATGTTCGGACTCCCGGTAAGCCATGAAGTGTTTGTTCAGCAAGGGTTCCAGCACCATGCCCACGCCCCAGGCGATCAGCAGGGCGGGCCAGCTGTTGTAGAAACTCAGGTTCCACAGTTCTTCGTACGACACATACCACCAGGCGGCGAAAAAAATCAGCCACAGGCCACTCAGGACCTGCTTGGCGGAGACCGGCGTCACCAGCTTGTTGATGCCGAAAAGCACCATGATCACGGGCCAATAATGCCATAGCTGGCGGTAGTCGCGCAGGTAGATGATGTCCAGCCGGTCGAGCAGGAAGACGGCGCCGACCACGATCAGCAGCACGCCCCACAGCAGCTGGCTGCGGCGCCAATAAGCTTGTTCAGATTTCACGATGCCCCCTGGTTGTTGATTGATCGTAAAGATACGCGGTGGCGCGCGAAAAGGAAACGCCTGTTCGGCGAATGGCGGGCGGGGATCGGTGAATGGCGGAGAAGACGAAAAAAAAGGCCGGCTGAGCCGGCCCTGAAGGGGTCATTACCAAACTAACGCCGGAGAAAACGTGTACCGCGAGCGGTGTCGCGCGTGGCGTTTGAACACAAACACCACGCGCTGGAAACTGGTGCCGATCCTTGAGGCGACCGGCTGACCTGCTGGAAGATCGAACATGCCGCCAACTTCACGGCAGTGCGCCTCAACCGAAGCGATGCCATCTTAACCGCTCTCGCCGTTTCACACCGTTCGCCAGCGCACATAGCGCATGCTTTCTGAGCTGTATCAATGCGGAGGGTGCAACATCTCGTGCTTGATCCAGTCCAGCACGGCTGGCCCCTTTGGCTGCCAGCCCAGGGCACGGGCCCGTTCGCCACGCACGCGGCTGTTGGAACCGAGGCCGTACGAGGCCATTTCATAGCCCCATTCGGCGATGGCTTCGGGCAATGGCCAGTCCTGCGCCGGCCCCAGTTTCAACGCTTCGGCGATGGCCGCCGTCATGTCGCGGAACGCCGCTTCGCCGGACTCGACAAAGTAAAAGGTGCCAGCCGGCGATTTTTCCAGCGCCAGCAAATACAGGCTGACGACATCGCCGATGTGCACATTCGACCAGACATTGCGGCCCGGCCCCACGTGGCGCACGATGCCGCTCTTGCGCGCCTGCTTGAGCAAACGCGGCAGTTGCACGCTGTCGCGCGGCAAGGCGCCGTGGCCGTAGATCAGGGTATTGCACAGCACGCTGGCGCGCACGCCTTGCTTGGCGCTGGCCAGGACCAGGTCGTCGATGGCGACGCGGGCCGCCTTGTCGGCGGTCGGCTGCGGCAGTTTGTCTTCGTAGTAGATGTGCTCGCTACCCTCGCCGCCCGAAGCGTCGCCGACGATCGACGAGCCGCTGGTGTGCAGATAGGGTTTGTTGCTGCCGGCCAGCGCTTCGATGATGGCTTCCACTGCGCCGCGATGGTCGCTGCTGGCGGCGTTGATGACGGCGTCGGCCGCCCTCGCCTGTTCAATGATCAGTTCGCGGTCGTTCAGGCTACCGAGCACGCCCTGCACGCCGATGCCGGCCAGCTCGGCTATTTGCTCCGGTTTGCGCACCAGGCCGGTCACACTGTGGCCGGCGGCCACCAGCCCTGCGGCGATGGAACTGCCGATAAAACCTGCCGCACCTGTCAGAAATACTTTCATGGCTTGCTCCTTGTTTGCTGTAATCACAGCGCACAAGTATGCGCCGCATGTGTTTGCGCAAACAGCCTTGGCACGGCAAATGATTTATGCAGGCCAGGCAACAATCAGCGCTTGGCCTTGCCAGCTGGCAGCACCGCGATATAGCGGCTTTGATATGCCGGGTCTTGCGGCGTCAAGATCGTCAGGCGGTCGCGCGCGCGGGTGGCGGCCACATAAAAACGGTTTTCTTCTTCCAGCGGATCGGACTTACTGCGCGGGAATTCATCGACCGCCAGATACGGCAGGATCACGTGGTTGTACTCCAGCCCCTTGATCTGGTCGATGCAGGCGATCAGCAGTTTGGCCTTGCCGGTCGATACCGTCACGGCCTCTTCCATTTCCCCCAGCCAGCCGGCAAAGCCGCCAAGGGCCACACCCGCTTCCGTACAGACGGCGATAAAGCCGTGCAGCGAACGCGCCACCACCCGCGCCTGGGCCGGGTCAACATAGATGCGGCGCGCCGTCTGTTCCAGTTGCAGCATGGCAAACACCTGCTGCAAGGCGGGGCCGGCCGGCGCGTCGGCAGGCTGCGCGCGCAGGTACTCGACGGCAGCCAGGGTCAGGGCCGCCTTGTCCTGGTTGACCGACTTGGCCAGCTGATTGGTCAGAAACCCTTCCAGCAGCTCCGGATAATTGGCCACGTCGGCCTTGGCCTGCTGCAATTCGGCGCGCGTAAAAGGAATTTCCGCAAACGCCACCAGCGCTTCGAGGATCTCGCCGCGGCGCGGGCCGCTCTTGATCGCATGCAAGTCCATGCGGGCGATGGCCACCATGCCGCGCAGCATCAGCACTTCCTGGTTCAACAGATAGCTGTTCATGTCAACCAGGCCATAGGCGATGCCGCTCTGGAACAGCGCCGTTTCGACGCGGATCGCCTGGTCGCGGTCGCGCAGCAAGATCGCCGTGGTGCCGGCATGCGCATGCTCGAGCGCGGCGATCAGCTGGGCGCTGCAGGCCTGCGGCTGGGTATGGTCGTAGTGCAGCACCTCGACCGGCGTGTTGCGTGTCAGGGCCGACACGCTGGGCTTGTTCTTCAGCGCGCCGACGGCTTGCGCCAGCTGCGTGCCGTAGCGGTAGGAGGCTGTCAGCGGCATGCGCTGCAGGGACGGGAACTCCTGTTCGAAACGCTGGCGCAGGAAGCGGTGGTCGGCGCCCGACCAGGTATAGATCACCTGGTCCTTGTCGCCGGCGCCGCAGAAAAACGCGTTGCCGCGCCGTATCAGCATGGTCAGCAGGCGGAACGATGCTTCATTCAAGTCGTGCAATTCATCGGCGACGATGATCTGGTAGGCCGGCAACTGCTGGCGCAGCGGCTCGTCGTCGCCCAGCATGCGCACCAGGTCGTAGGTGGCGTCGAACGGCGCGCGGAACTGGATCTCGCCGGTATCGGCGCCGCGCAAGCCCTCGTATTCGCGCAGCCACAGATAATGCGTGCGCGACATGCCCAACATCTCCAGGTTATCTTCCAGCGTATTGCTGTCGAAGTCGGGCGCGTGAAAGTCCAGCCGGGCCTTGGTGCGCAGTTGCAGTTTCAGGAACTCGGCGATCGCCGCATTGGTGGTGTTGATTTCCAGCGGGTAGCGGTGGGCGTACTTTTCCGACACCACCTCCAGCGCTTCCCAGGCCACCGGCCGCAGCTCTTCGTCGCTGCGCAAGTACGCCATCTGCACGCCCTCGAGCTGGCCCAGCACCCTGGCGGCAAAGGCGTCGAAGGTATCGATGCTCAGGCGCTTGACCACGCCCAGCGGCACGCCCACTTCCAGCAGGCGCTGGCGCAGGGCCACCCGCGCCGCTTCCGTGAATACCAGCGCCAGCATGCGCTCGGGTGGACGGCCCCGGTGCAGCGCTTCGGCCAGGCGCAGCGCCAGGGTGGTGGTTTTCGCGGCGCCCGCGTTGGCGTCGATCAGCACGACTTTTTTTTGCGCCGTCTGGATCGCCAGCTGCTCTGGGGTGGGCGTGATGCGCTTGGGAACAAATTGTGCGGCGTTATCTATACTCAAAAGAAATCCTGTGTGATGGTGTGCTGGCTGGCGTTGACTTTACCAGGAACAGGTGCGCAGGCCGGTAAAGCCCTCGCCGCGTTCCGGCGCCTGGAAGGCGCGCATGCGCGGCGAAACGAGCCGGGGCGGCGTGGCAAACGAGGCGCCGCGCAAGACCTGGTGGTGCATGAAGTGGGGCGCCGAATATTCGCGCCAGGCATCGGGCACGAAACCCGGATACGGTTCGAACGGCGTGGCCGTCCATTCCCACACCTGGCCCCACTGGAACAGCGGGTGGCCGGACGCCGCAGCATACTCCCATTCGGCCTCGGTCGCCAGGCGGCGCCCGATCCAGGCGCAATACGCTTGCGCCTCGTACAGATTGATGTGGCGTACGGCTTCCTGCGGCGGCAAGATGGCCCGCTGGCCGAACCGCCGGGTGCGCCACTGGCTAGCGTCGCGTTGCCAGTACAAGGGCGAGGAGCGCTCCTGGCGCATCAGCCAGGCGCTGCCTGCCGCGCTCCAGAACTGGCGGTTCTGGTAGCCGCCGTCGAGCACGAAGTCGGCAAACTGGGCGTTCGTGACGGGCGTGCTGTCGATGGCGAACGGCGGCACGTAGCACGCTTGCGGTGGCGATTCGTTGTCAAACGCAAAGCCGGCACCGCGCGGCGAACCGAGCTCGATACTGGCGCCGGGAAAAGCGATCTGGCCGCCACCAGACGCCAGCGGGCGACCATCGGGCACGATGGCGGGCGCATCCACGCCCAGCCACTGCAAGCCAGCCAGCATGGCTTCGCCGCACAGGTCTTCATGGGCCAGCGCCAGCCGGTACGGATACAGGGCGTTGTCGCGATTGGCCACGCGCGACAATTTGTCAAGTACGCGGTCCAGCACTTCATGGGCATACATCCTGACCGCGCCGGTGCCCGGCAGTTCCAGGCTCCAGCGCGCGCGGTGGGCCACCATATTGGCGTCGAACAGATCGTCGCCACGGGTCAGCAAGCCGTTGTAGACGGCGTCGACCGGATGGCTGCTCGCTGCTTCGCGCAGGATGAACCATTCGGCAAACCAGGCGATATTGCCTAGTTGCCAGAGCGGTGGCAGCAGATGGGGTTCTTGCGGCAGGCGCGCGGCCACGTCGTAGCCGGCCTCCACATAGCGGTCGAACAGCGCCAGCGTGTGCCGGCGCGCATCGCCCAGTGCCTGTGCAAGTTGCTGGGCGCTGGCATGGCGAAAGGAAGCGTTGGGTAAAGTCATGGCTGATTGTAACGACTTTTGCCAGGACCTCGCTACTTGACCAGCAACTCCCCCTGCAGCGGACTGACGACCGACTTGGGCATGCTGACGATAAAACTGCTGCCCTTGTCCGCTTCGGACTGGATCGCCAGCGTGCTGCCGTGGCGCAGCAGCACGTGCTTGACGATGGCCAGGCCCAGGCCCGTGCCCTGGGTTTCGCGCGAGCGGCTCTTGTCGACGCGGTAGAAGCGCTCGGTCAGGCGCGAAATATGCTCCTGGCTGATGCCGATGCCGGTATCTTGCGCGATGAACTGTGGTCCGGCCGGGCCGTCCTGCCAGCGCAGGGTGATGCTGCCGCCGGCCGGCGTATAGCGCACGGCGTTCGAGGCCAGGTTGCCGAAGGCGCTGTACAGCTCGTCGTAACTGCCCAGCACGTCCGGACCCTTGTATTCCAGCTTGATGTCATGCTTGCCGCCCGACAAGGCCTTCGCGTCGCGCGCCACCTGCTGCATCAGTTTTTTCACATCCACCGGTTCGGGCCGCAGCGGGTAGTCGACCGATTCCAGGCGCGACAGGGTCAGCATGTCCTCGATCAGATGCTGCATGCGGTGGCCCTGCTCCGTCATCAGCTTGATATGGGCGGCGCGCGTGGTGGCGTCCAGATCGAGCTCGGTGGCGATTTCCAGGAAGCCCACGATCACCGTCAGCGGCGTGCGCAGTTCGTGCGAGGCGTTGGCGATAAAGTCGCGCCGCATGCGTTCCAGGCGCTCGGTTTCCGTCACGTCGTGAGTGACCAGGATCTGGCGGCGGTTTTCAAAAGGAATAATCTGCACGATCAGCTTGCGGTTGCGGAAGGTGATCGTCAAAGGCTGGTCGTAGCGGCCCAGGATGATGTAATCCATGAACTCGGGGCTGCGGATCAGATTGGTCACGCGCATGCCCTTGTCGCGCTCGTGCGTCAGACCCAGGTGTTTCTCGGCGGCCGGGTTGCACCATTCGAGGAACAGCACGTCGTCCATGATGACCACGCCATCGGGCAACAGATGCATGGCCTGGCGGAAACGCGCCAGCCACTCGGTCAGTTCGGTCTGGTTTTTTTCATCGTCGCGGCGCATGCGGTACAGGCGCGCGAAAATGCTGGTCCAGGCGCCCCAGCCGTCGGGCAGCCTGGCGCTTTCCGGATTGTCCAGCCAGTTACTGAGCTGGAACAGATACGACAGCTGCACGAATACCATCATCGCCATCAGCACAAAGGCGATGCCCAGCGCATAGGTGGCGCCGAACAGATACCAGACCACAGCCACACCCACCAGCGCCAGCGCCATGCGCAGCGCGGCGGGTACCCAGAACAGCAATTTCGGATTCATAAGAGACAGGCTTTATTTTTCAGACAACATGTAGCCAACGCTGCGCACCGTCTTGATCAGGCTTTCGGCCTCCTTCAAGGCTTTGCGCAAGCGCAATACGTGGACATCGACCGTGCGTTCCTCGATCACCACATGATCGCCCCACACCTTGTCGAGCAGCTGGCTGCGCGAAAACACGCGCTCGGGATGGGCCAGCAGGAATTTCAGCAGCTTGTATTCGGCATGGCCGATATCGATCTTCTGTTCATCCATCATGACGGTGCAGCTGACCGGGTCCAGCGCCACGTTGCCGGCGCGCATGGGCGCCTGCGCGTGTTCCGGGCTCTTGCGCCGCAACAGGGCCTTGGCGCGCGCCAGCAGCTCGCGCGGCGAGAACGGCTTGGTGACGTAATCGTCGGCGCCGCTGTTCAGGCCAGCCAGCTTGTCTTCTTCCATGCTCTTGGCGGTGAGCATGATCACGGGAATGGCGGCAAAATTACGGTCGGCGCGGATGCGCGACAGCAAGCGCAGCCCGGTCTGGTCCGGCAACATCCAGTCGAGCAGGATCAGGTGCGGGGTGCGGTGCTGGATGAATTCCCAGGCATCGGCGACATTTTGTACAGAACAGCAATTCCAGCCGGACTCGCGCAGCGAATAGGTCACCAGTTCAACGATGGCCGGCTCATCTTCTACAATCAATACCGTGGTTTTATCAGATGCCATAAATCTTACTCAGGGAGCTCCTCGGAAATGGCAGGGGCAGACGATTTGGTGTGGCGGATGTCCTTGCCGTCCACCACGTAAATCACGTACTCGGCGATGTTTTTCGCATGGTCGCCGATCCGTTCGATGGCCTTGGCCACCCACAGGGTGTCGAGCGCCGCCGAGATCGTGCGCGGGTCTTCCATCATAAACGTAATCAGGTTGCGCATGATAGAGCGAAATTCATGATCGATGATGGCGTCCTGCGCAATCAGCGCCAGCGCCTGCTGGCCATCGTTGCGCGCAAACGCGTCGAGCGCGTCGTGCAGCATGTCGGTGGCCGTGTTGGCCACGCCGCGCACCATCTCGTAGTGGTTGACGACGCCGTTGCCGCGCTTGTGCAAATTCTTCGCCACGCGGGCGATCTTGGCCGCTTCGTCGCCCACGCGCTCCAGATCGGTAATGATCTTGATGGTGGCCATGATGGTGCGCAGGTCGTTGGCGGTCGGCTGGCGGCGCACGATCAAATGGCTGCAGGCGTCGTCGAGCGACACTTCAAGCTGGTTGACGACGTCGTCTTCACGGATCACGCGGTCGGCGCGTTCCGGATTGCCGATGCGAAAGCAGGTCATCGCATCGAGGAACTGGGTTTCAACGATGCCGCCCATCAGGAGCACTTTCGAGCGGATCGCTTCGAGTTCGTTGTCGTATTGCTTGGATGAATGTTCGCCTAACATGCTGTCTCTCTCCGTATTCAGTAATGGGGGCCGCTTGCGGGGCGTATCAGCCAAAGCGGCCGGTAATGTAATCCTGGGTTTCCTTGCGGGCCGGATTCATGAAGATCTGGTCCGTCTCGCCGAATTCCACCAGTTCGCCCAGGTACATATAGGCCGTGTAGTCCGAGCAGCGCGCCGCCTGCTGCATATTATGGGTCACGATGGCGATCGTGTAGTCCTGTTTCAGCTCGCTGATCAGCTCTTCCACCTTCGAGGTCGAGATCGGGTCCAGCGCCGAGGTCGGCTCGTCCAACAGCAGCACGTCCGGTTTCACCGCCACGCCGCGCGCGATGCACAGACGCTGCTGCTGGCCGCCCGACAGCGACAGGCCGCTCTTGGACAGCTTGTCCTTGACTTCACCCCACAGCGCGGCCTTTTTCAGGGCCCATTCGACGCGCTCGTCCATCTCGCCTTTCGACAGGTCTTCATACAGGCGCACGCCGAAGGCGATATTGTCGTAGACCGACATCGGGAACGGCGTCGGCTTCTGGAACACCATGCCGACCTTGGCGCGCAGCATGTTGACGTCCTGGTCGGCGTCGAGCACGTTGCGGCCGCGGTACAGGATCGAGCCTTCGGCGCGCTGGCCCGGATACAGGTCATACATGCGGTTCAGGGTGCGCAGCAGGGTCGACTTGCCGCAGCCCGACGGGCCGATAAAGGCCGTGACCTTCTTTTCATGGATGTCGAGATTGACGTTGTGCAGGCTCTGGGTCTTACCGTAGAAAAAGTTCAGGCCCGAAATCTCGATGGTTTTCTTTTTTGGCGCCAGTTCTTGGGCAGGATTCATTTGGGTATTCATGATTTCGCTTCGCTGTAATGAGCTGATAACGGCTGATGTAATTAATTAGGGACTTTTTGGCTGAACACGGTACGCGACAGGATGTTCAGGGCCAGTACGCTGAAGGTGATCAACAGTGCGCCACCCCAGGCCAGCGAGCGCCAGTTGTCGTACGGGCTCATGGCAAACGAGGCGATCACGGACGGCAGGTTGGCCATCGGCGCGTTCATGTTAAAGCTCTGGAACTGGTTGTTCAGGGCGGTGAACAGCAGCGGCGCGGTTTCGCCGGCGATACGGGCCAGCGCCAGCAGCACGCCGGTGATCACGCCGGCTTTCACGGCACGCAAGCGCACCAGGGTGGCCACCTTCCAGCGCGGCGCGCCGAGCGCAAACGCGGCTTCGAGCAGGCTGTTCGGTACCAGGCGCAGCATGTTGTCGGTGGTGCGAACCACCACCGGCACGGCGATCAGCGACAGCGCGATGGCGCCGGCGTAACCCGAGAAATGTTTGACATGGGCCACATACAAGGCATACACGAACAGGCCGATCACGATCGACGGCGCCGACAGCATGATGTCGGTGACGAAACGCGTCACTTGCGCGAACTTGTTTTCTTCGCCGTATTCGGCCAGGTAGATGCCGGCAAGGATGCCGATCGGGGTGCTGACCAGGGTCGCCAGGCCGACCATCAGGCCGCTGCCGACGATGGCATTGATCAGGCCGCCACCTTCGCTGCCCGGGGCCGGCGTGGTATTGGTGAACAGGTCGATCGACAGCGCGCCGAAACCCTTGACGATCAGGGTGATCAGGATCCATACCAGCACCGCCAGGCCCAGCACCATGGCGGCCACCGACAGGGCGATGCCGATGCGGTGCATCAGCAGGCGCTTGCGGTAGACAGGGTTCATGGCCGGCTTGGCCGGAACGTCGAGAGTGCTAACTTGGCTCATTTTGTGCCTTCTTTGCGGGACATGCCAGCCAGCATCAGCTTGGCGGCGGACAGGACGATAAAGGTGATGACAAACAGGATCAGTGCCAGCGAGAACAGCGACGAGACATGCAGTGCCGATTGCGCTTCGCCGAATTCATTGGCTAGCAGCGACGTGATGCTGTTACCTGCGGCGAACAGCGACCACGACAGCTTGTTGGCGTTACCGATCACGAAGGTGACGGCCATGGTCTCGCCGAGGGCGCGGCCCAGGCCCAGCATGACGCCACCGACCACGCCGGTCTTGGTATAAGGCAGCACGATCTTGCGCACCACTTCCCAGCGGGTGCAACCCAGGCCGTAGGCCGATTCCTTCAATACCGCCGGCACGATCTCGAACACGTCGCGCATCACCGAAGCGATGAAGGGGATGATCATGATGGCCAGTACCAGGCCGGCCGTCAGCAGGCCGATGCCCATCATCGGGCCGCTGAACAGCGGGCCGATCAAAGGCAAATTGCCCAGCGTGGCTTTCAGCACCGGCTGCACGTAGTCGGCAAACAGCGGCGCGAACACGAACAGGCCCCAGATGCCGTAGATGATCGATGGCACGCCGGCCAGCAGTTCGACGGCCGTGCCCAGCGGGCGGCGCAGCCAGGCCGGGCAGATTTCGGTCAGGAACAGGGCGATGCCGAAGCTGACCGGAAAGGCGATCAGCAGAGCGATCACGGAAGTGACCAAGGTACCAATGATGGGGATCAGGGCGCCGTACTGGTCATTGACCGGGTCCCATTCGGCGGAAAAGATGAAGTGCAGGCCGAAGGTCTTGAAGGCCGGTATCGATTCGAGGATCAGCGAAATGATGATGCCGACCAGGACGACCAGCACCGAAAAGGCGAACAGCATCGTCACCTTGTGGAACAGAAAGTCCTGGATACGCTGCTTGCGCATTACCGACATCATTGCCGTGTGACTGATGGAGTCGGTCATGGAGCCGCCTGACATGGGGATCGTGGAAGAGGTAGATTGTGCGCTCATATGGGGCCAAGTGTGGTGGTACTGACGGTACAGCTGGATGACTGTTTTTACTCGTTTAGCCGGGAGCGCCTGCCGTGGTGGCGGGCGGTCCTGGCTAACTCCCTGCCCCGCCGCTGGCGCGGCGAAGCAAGGATGGGACTTTATGGTAACGCGGTCAGATTAGTAGATTGCCTTGCCCGATGCATCTTTCAGGTTGGCTTTCCACGATTCCTGCACCAGTTTCACGACCGATGCCGGCATCGGCACGTAGTCCAGCTCAACGGCGGCGGCGCCACCGTTCTTGTAGGCCCAGTCGAAGAATTTCAGGACTTCCTTGCCCTTGGCTGCGTCAGCCTGGGTTTTGTGCATCAGGATGAACGACACGCCGGTGATCGGCCAGCTGTTCTTGCCAGCCTGGTCGGTCAGTACCACGCCGAAGCCTGGGGTCTGGGTCCATGGTGCCGAAGCAGCGGCTGCCTTGAAGTTTTCGTCGTCAGGCTGCAGGAAGTTGCCGTCCTTGTTTTGCAGCTGGGTGTGCGACATATTGTTTTTCTTGGCGTAAGCCCACTCGACGTAGCCGATCGAACCCTTGATACGCTGCACGTTGGCGGCGACGCCTTCGTTACCCTTGCCGCCCACGCCCACGGCCCATTTCACAGCCGAACCGGCGCCGATTTTCGCTTTGAAATCCGGGTTGGTTTTCGACAGGAAGTCGGTGAACAGGAACGAGGTGCCCGAACCGTCGGCGCGGTGCACCACGGTGATTTCGGTGTCCGGCAGCTTGACGCCGGTGTTCAGCGCGGCGATTTCAGGCGCGCTCCACTTGGTGATCTTGCCCAGGTAGATGTCGGCAACAACCTTGCCGGTCATTTTCAGCTGGCCAGGCTTCACGCCGTCCAGGTTGACGATGGTGACCACGCCGCCCATGATGGCCGGGAATTGCATCAGGCCGGCTTCTTCCAGCTCGGCTGCCGTCAGTGGCATGTCGGACGCGCCGAATTCAACGGTCTTGGCCTTGATTTGCTTGATGCCTGCGCCGGAACCCACGGATTGATAGTTCAGGCCGTTGCCCGTGTTGGCTTTGTAGGTCTCGGCCCATTTGGCGTAGATCGGGTACGGGAAGGTTGCACCAGCACCTGTCATATCTGCCGCCATGACGGAAGCGGAAGAAAATGCCATCGCTGCCGAAGCACCCACGACGATAAATTTGAACATTTGCTTCATTTGCATATCAAGTCCTCAGGTTATTACAAGGTTGTTGGGGCCTCATGCCCCGGTGAATGCTGTGCAGTCTAGCAAGCGAATGTGACAGCTTTATGACATGCCCGGAATTTGTTGAAATATTTGCCTACGCCCCGCAAACCGGCATTTTTCGCGCGCTTCATGACATGGCTGAATGCGCTTTATGACAGCCCGTGTCACGGTCTCGTCATATTTCATCATTACACTCTTGATACGTCACCATCATGTCAACGCGCCCGAATACGGCTAGAATTAACTATCTGTAAAGTTAGAAGAATATGAAACCTGAACTGCACACGGAAGTGACCAAATCGGGCATCCTGCTTGACCGGGAATTGTCGCAACTGACCTTCAACCGGCGCGTCATGGCGCAGGCCGAAGATCCGAATATTCCCCTGCTCGAACGCCTGCGCTATCTGTGCATCGTCAGCAGTAACATGGATGAGTTCTTCGAAGTGCGCGTGGCCAGCCTGCTGGCGGCCGGCAGCATCGGCGGCACCCTGGCCGGCCACCCTGCCCTGGCGGCCAATCTGCAGCGCATCGACAAGGAATGCCATGCGCTGGTGGAACAGCAATACGAGATCCTCAATAACGACGTGCTGCCGGCCCTGCGCGCGGCGGGCGTGCACCTGCTGCGCGACCACGACCGCAACGAGGCGCAGCGCGCCTGGGTCAAGGATTATTTCGACCGCGAAGTGCGCCCCCTGCTGACGCCGATCGGCCTGGACCCGGCCCACCCGTTTCCACAAGTAATTAACAAGAGTCTCAATTTCATCGTCTCGCTGAGCGGCAAGGACGCGTTCGGCCGCGGCACGGCGATCGCCATCGTCAAGGCGCCGCGCGTGTTGCCGCGCGTGATCAAGCTGCCGGACGAGATTTCCGACGGCGTGTCGTTCTGTTTGCTGTCCTCCGTCATCCACGCGCATATCTCGGATCTGTTCGCCGGGCGCGAAGTGATTGCCTATTCGCAGTTCCGCGTCACGCGCGACAGCGACCTGTGGGTCGACGAGGACGAAGTCAAGAATCTGCGCCAGGCCCTGAAGGGCGAGCTGGTGGGCCGCCAGTTCGGCACCTCGGTACGGCTGGAAGTGGCACGCAACTGCCCGCAGGAATTGTCGCAGTTCCTGCTCGACCAGTTCAACCTCGACCAGAGCCGTTTATACCGGGTCAACGGCCCCGTCAACCTGGTGCGCCTGTCGGAAATGATCGACCATGTAAAACAGCCGGCGCTGCGCTTCGCGCCGTTCATCCCGGGCCTGGCATACAAAGCCATCGGCAACGACATCTTTGCCACCCTGGCCAAGCACGACATCCTGCTGCACCACCCGTACCAGTCGTTCCAGACCGTCATCGACTTTATCCGCAGCGCCGCCTACGACCCGGCGGTGGTCGCCATCAAGCAGACGATCTACCGCACCGGCATGAATTCGGACCTGATGGAGTCCTTGATCACGGCCGCCAAGCTGGGCAAGGAAGTGACGGTCATCGTCGAACTGATGGCGCGCTTCGACGAAGAAGCCAATATCAACTGGGCCGACAAGCTGGAACAGGCCGGCGCGCAAGTGGTGTACGGCGTGGTGGGACTGAAAACCCACGCCAAGGTGGCCCTGGTGATCCGCCGCGAAGAAGGCGCACTGCGCTTCTACGCCCACCTGGGCACCGGCAACTACCACCCCACCACCACCAAGCTGTACACGGATTTCGGCCTGTTGACCGCCAAGCAGGACCTGGCGGTGGAGGTCAATGAAGTCTTCATCCACCTGACCAGCCTGACCAAGCCGCACAATCTGAACCATCTGTGGCTGGCGCCGTTCGGCCTGCAAAGCGAGATCATCAAGGCGATTCGCAACGAAGCCAAGATCGCCCGTTCGGGCCGCCGTGGCCGCATCATCGTCAAGATCAATGCGCTGGTCGATGAATCGGTGATCCGCGCCCTGTATGCGGCTTCGACCGACGGCGTGAAGATCGACCTGATCGTGCGCGGCGCCTGCACCCTGAAACCGGGCGTGCCGGGCCTGTCGGAAAACATCAAGGTGCGTTCGGTGATCGGCCGCTTCCTGGAACACAGCCGCATCTATTATTTCAGGAATGATCTGGCGCACGATGTCTACCTGGCCAGCGCCGACTGGATGAGCCGCAACCTGTTCCGCCGCGTGGAAGTGGCGTTCCCGGTACTGGACCGTGCCCTGAAACGCCGCGTGATTGCCGAAGGCCTGAACCCGTATTTGAAGGATAATACGAATGCCTGGGAACTGGAGCCGACCGGCCAGTACACGCGCCGCAAGCCGCGCGCCAAGCAGACGCCGTTCAGCGCCCAGCAATACCTGATGCACAACCTGGGCACGCCCGCCCCGGACGTGGGCGAGTAAGCCCGCCGACAGCCACAGTCACTACCAGGAGGAAAGCATCATGGATCTTATCTTGTGGCGCCATGCCGAAGCCGAACCGGGCGTGCCCGACCTGGAACGCGCGCTGACCGTCAAGGGCCAGAAACAGGCGCGCCGCATGGCCGAATGGCTGGGTTCGCAATTGCCCGACAATTGCCGCATCCTCGTCAGCCCGGCCGTGCGCACCCTGCAAACGGCCGAGGCGCTGGGCCGCAAGTTCAAGCTGATGCCGGAACTGGCGCCCGGCGCCGAAGCGGAAGATATTTTAAAAGCGGCCAACTGGCCCGGCAACAAGGAAACCGTGCTGATCGTCGGCCACCAGCCCACCCTGGGCCAGGCGGCCGCGCTGTTGCTGACGGGCGAAGTGCAGGATTGGGACATGCGCAAGGCCAGCGCCTGGTGGTTTTCGCAAAGGGAACCGGGCGATGCCCTGAGCGTGTATCTGAAGGCGGTGATGGCGCACGACCTGGTGGTGAAATAAAGGTCAAGCCGGCCAAGGCAACTGCGCAGTTCGCTTGTAAAGCGCCGGCTATCTGCTAGAGTTTAATTGCATCAACTACGCGCCGGCTCAGGGTCACACCTGCCGCTGGCGCATTGAGCAACCCAGCGGACAGCCGTCCAACGGCGGCTGAAACATCATGTTGACCTTTCTTGTCTTTCTCTTTATCGCCATCTTCGCCGCCATCATCGGCTTTGTCGCCTTTGAACTGGTCGAAGAAACGCGCGGCAGCCACCACAAACTGATGGACCGCTATCACGAGTAGCGCAGCCAGTCCCCAATCAATGGCGCCAGTGACGATATCAACGTCCCTCGCGCCATTGCTGTTTTTACACACCCGTTTTGAACTTGGTATAAATCCGCGTCATCAGGCGGCGAATGTCTGCCGTGATCGCTTCCGGCGCGGCCATGCGCTGCTTGTCGGCGTCCGGCAGGAAGATGGCCTTGTTCTCGGCGATATCCTTGCGCACGTATTTCAGGCTTGGCGTATTCGGATTCGCGTAGAACACCTTGTTGGTCAGGCTGGCGTGCACTTGCGGACGCAGGATGTAGTTGATAAAGGCGTGCGCATTGTTCGGATGCGGCGCATCGGCGGGAATCGCCATCGTGTCGAACATCAGCGCCGCCGTTTTCGGCACCAGCACCTGGATCACATTGCCGTTCTTGGCGTCAATTGCGCGCTGGCGCGCGATATTGATGTCGCCCGACCAGCCCAGCGCCACGCAGACGGAACCGTTGGCCATGTCATTGATATAGCCCGACGAGCTGAACAGGGTCACGTACGGACGGATCGCCTGCAGTACCTTGCCCGCTTCCTGGTAGTCGGCCGCCGTTTTCGAATACGCGGGCTTGTTCAGGTATTGCAGCGCGGCCGGCAGCACTTCGGACGGCGAATCGAGGAGGGAGACGCCGCACGATTTCAGCTTCGACACATACTTGGGATCGAAGATCAGGTCCCAGGCGTTTTCCGGCATCGGCATGGTACCGAGCGCGGCCTTGACCTTGTTGACGTTGATGCCGACCGTGGTATAGCCCCACAGCCAGTCCACCAGGTAGTCATTGTTCGGATCGATCTTCGACAGCTTGGCCTGCAGGCTGGCGTCCAGGTTGCCGATGTTGTTCAGCTTGCTCTTGTCGAGCTTGCGCAGCAGGCCCGCATCGATCTGCAGCTTCGCCCATTGCGCCGTCGGCACCACGATGTCATAGCCCGACTTGCCCGCCACCAGTTTCGCATTGAGGATTTCGTTATTGTCGAAAACATCGTAGCGCACCTTGATGCCGGTTTCCTTCTCAAAATTCTTGATCGTCTCGTCGCCGATATAGTCCGACCAGTTGTAGATATTCAGGACTTTTTCTTCCTGCGCATGCGCGGGCACCGCCAGCACGGCCGCCGCCAAATTCATTGCCAGTACCATGCGTCGTCCTGCCTGCCATTTGCTTGCCATATCCCAACCTCCAGAGTCATCGAAAAATACCGTTGATGATAGCAACAAGGGCGGCACCAGGTCTAGCCTGATACCGCCCTTTTAATATCCGACCCAGCTTCAACTGCCGGGGTCAGACCCTCAATGCCGCAAACTCAGAGTTCATTGCTAACGGCCGTGGGGGTCTGCCCCCAGTTATTCAGCTTGCGCGCCCGTAAACACCAGGTTGCCGCCCTGGGCATCGATATGGATCTCGTCTTTCGGACCAAAACGCCCTTCGAGGATCAATTTGGACAGCGGATTTTCGATCTGCTGCTGGATTGCCCGCTTCAAAGGCCGCGCGCCATACACCGGGTCATAGCCCGCCTCGGCGATCTTCTGCAGCGCGGCATCGGTCATCGACAGGCCCATGTCCATCCGTGCCAGGCGTTCTTCGAGGATCTTCAGCTGGATCTTGGCGATCGCGCCGATATTTTTCTCGTCGAGGCCATGGAATACCACGATCTCGTCGATACGGTTGACGAACTCGGGACGGAAGTGGGAACGCACCTCGGCCATCACCGCCAGTTTCACCACGCCGGGATCATCGCTTTCCATCGCCTGGATCTTATGCGAACCCAGGTTCGAGGTCATGATGATGACGGTATTCTTGAAGTCCACCGTGCGGCCCTGGCCGTCCGTCATGCGGCCGTCATCGAGCACCTGCAGCAGCACGTTGAACACGTCGGCATGGGCCTTTTCCACTTCGTCGAGCAGGATCACGCTGTACGGCTTGCGGCGCACGGCTTCGGTCAGGTAGCCGCCCTCGTCGTAGCCCACATAGCCGGGTGGCGCGCCGATCAGGCGGGCCACCGAGTGCTTCTCCATGAACTCGCTCATGTCGATGCGGATCATCGATTCTTCCGTATCGAACAGGAAGGTCGCCAGGGCCTTGCTCAGCTCGGTCTTGCCGACCCCGGTCGGCCCCAGGAACATGAAGGAACCATACGGCCGGTTCGGGTCCGACAGGCCCGCGCGCGAGCGGCGGATCGCATCGGCCACGGCCGTGATCGCCTCATCCTGGCCCACCACGCGTTCATGCAGCTTCTCTTCGATATGCAGCAGCTTGTCGCGCTCGCCCTGCATCATGCGCGAGACGGGAATCCCGGTCGCGCGCGACACCACTTCGGCGATCTCTTCGGCGCCCACCTGGGTGCGCAGCAGCTTCGGCTGGTCCGGGTTGAGCTTGGCCACGCCGCTGTCAGCCTGCTTGAGCTGGGCTTCCAGCTGCGGCAGTTTGCCGTACTGCAGCTCGGACACCCTCTGCCAGTTGCTTTCGCGCGTGGCCTGCTCCATCTGCAGCTTGACCTGTTCGATCTCTTCCTTGATATGCGTGCTGCCCTGCACCACCGCTTTTTCCGCCTTCAGGATTTCCTCGAAGTCGTTATATTCGCGCTGCAGCTTGACGATCTCTTCGTCGATCAGGCCCAGGCGGCGCAAGGACGCCTCGTCCTTCTCTTTCTTGACGGCTTCTTTCTCGATCTTCAGCTGGATCAGCCGGCGTTCCAGGCGGTCCATCACTTCCGGCTTGGAATCGATCTCGATCTTGATCTTGGCCGCCGCCTCGTCGATCAGGTCAATCGCCTTGTCGGGCAGGAAGCGGTCGGTGATATAGCGGTGCGACAGTTCCGCCGCCGCGATAATGGCGGCGTCGGTGATCTCGACCTTGTGGTGCAGCGCGTATTTGTCCTGCAGGCCGCGCAGGATGGCGATCGTCGCCTCCACCGTCGGCTCGTCGACCAGCACCTTCTGGAAGCGGCGTTCCAGCGCGGCGTCCTTCTCGATATATTTGCGGTACTCGTCGAGGGTGGTGGCGCCCACGCAGTGCAGCTCGCCACGCGCCAGCGCGGGTTTGAGCATATTGCCGGCGTCCATCGCGCCTTCGGCCTTGCCGGCGCCGACCATGGTATGCATCTCGTCGATAAAGACGATGCTCTGCCCCTCATCCATCGCCAGTTCTTTCAGCACCGATTTCAGGCGCTCTTCGAACTCGCCGCGGTATTTGGCGCCGGCCAGCAGGGCCGCCATGTCGAGCGACAGCACGCGCTTGCCTTTCAGCGACTCGGGCACTTCGCCGTTGACGATGCGCTGCGCCAGGCCTTCGACGATGGCCGTCTTGCCGACACCGGGTTCGCCGATCAGCACGGGGTTGTTCTTGGTGCGGCGCTGCAGGATCTGGATGGTGCGGCGAATCTCGTCGTCGCGGCCGATTACCGGGTCGAGTTTACCCTTGCGGGCGCGCTCGGTCAGGTCCAGCGTATATTTTTTGAGCGCCTCGCGCTGGCCTTCGGCTTCCTGCGAGTCGACTTTATTGCCGCCGCGTACGGCCTCGATGGCCGATTCGAGCGACTTGCGGCTCAAGCCGTTTTCGCGCGCCAGCTTGCCCGCGTCGGACTTGTCGTCGGCCATCGCCAGCAAGACCATTTCGCTGGAAATGAACTGGTCGCCGGCCTTTTGCGCTTCCTTGTCGGCCAGATTGAGCAGCGCCGCAAATTCGCGGCTGATCTGCACATTGCCATCGGTGCCAGAGACCTTGGGCAGGCGTTCCAGCGAGGACGTCAGCGCCTTGGACAGGCCGCCGACATTCGCGCCGGCGCGCTGCAACAGCGAGCGCGCGCCGCCATCGTCCTGGTTCAGCAGGGCGGTCAGCAGGTGCACCGGTTCGATATACGGATTGTCGTTGCCCACGGCCAGGCTTTGCGCGTCGGCCAGGGCTTCTTGCAGTTTGGTGGTGAGTTTATCTTGTCGCATGATGAAAAGTGCTCCCGGTTAATTCGTTGTGAATCAAATTGGGGTGTGGCAGTACTTTTCAAGCATACACATTGCAACAAAATAATGCAGCGCGGCTGCGGGGAGGGTCAAGCCTGGCCGGCGGTCCATTTCGCCAGCGCGGCGTCATCGGTCACGCGCGCATCGACCCAGCGCGCGCCTTGCGGCGTGGCTTCTTTTTTCCAGAACGGCGCTTCGGTTTTCAGGTAGTCGATAATGAATTCGCAGGCGGCAAACGCCTCGCCGCGGTGGCCGGACGATACCGCCACCAGCACGATCTGCTCCTGCGGTTTCAATGGCCCGACGCGATGGATGACGAGCGCGCCGGCCAGCGGCCAGCGTGCTTGTGCCTGCTCGACGATAGCCAGGATCGACTTTTCCGTCATGCCCGGATAGTGTTCCAGTTCCATCGAGGCCACCTCCAGCCCCTCGTTCATGTCGCGCACGGTGCCAACGAAGCCCACCACCGCACCCACTTTCGGGTCATGCGCGCGCAATTGTGCGATCTCTTGACTCAAGTCAAAATCGGCTTCCTGGATGCGCACCTTGACGGTCATTGCGCACCACCGATACGGCGCAGCAGCGCCTCGATGCGGCTGGCCGTGCGGGCATCGGTCAGCGCGGCGATCGCGCACAGCTGCATCAACTGCGAGGCCTGCGTGAGCGGCTTCTGGCCCGATTTCAGCGACGACTGCAGCACTTCGACCTGCATTTTCAGGCGGTCGCGCGCGAACTCGGCGCCGCTGTCGACGCCGGCGACGATTTCCAGGCGCAGCACTTCTTCCAGCAAACGCGGCTGGCTCGCTTGCAGCCTGGCCACATACGCGGCGCTGCCGTCACCGATGGCGGCCAGCGCGGCGGCAAAGCGCGTCTGCAGGCTGCGTTCGTATTGCGCGTCCAGCGGCGGCAAGGCGCTCCAGCGTTCGGTCCAGGCCTGCGCGTCGACCGCGCCGGCGTCTACCAACTCAAGTTCCAGTGCCTGCACCAGGCGCAGCTTGTCGCGCATCGCGTTCGCCTGCGCCGCGCCGGCGCGCTGGGCGATGGCGTCGGCCTGCGCCTGCACCGAAGCGATCGCATCCTGGTAGCGCTGCTCGATCTTCGCTTCGCTGGCGCGCGGCACGGGGCCGGTGCTGTTCCAGGCGGCGCGCGTCTCGCGCAGCAGCTGATGGATAAACGCGGTGCGCTGCTTGTCGTCGCCATCGGGCACGACCGCCGTTTCCAGTGCCGCGCACAGCGCTTCGCGCGCATGCAGGTGTTCGCGCCGTTCATGGTCGGCCGCATGCGCGGTTTCCTTGCGCTTGGCAAAGATATCGTCGCAGGCGGCGCGGAAACGCTGCCACAGGGCTTGTTCGGCGCGGCGTTCCAGCGGCAGCGCCTTGGCCAGTTCCTGCCATTTGTCCTGCAGGGCTTTGAGCATGTCGACCGTATTGCGTTCGGACGGTTTCAGCAGGCCCACTTCCACGATCAGCTGTTCGCGGCGCGCCGTTTCGATCTGGCGCTGGGTCTCCAGCGGTTTCGACAAGGCGTCCAGCGCCGCGCCGAATTCGCCGTCCAGGCGTTTCTTTTCCTTGCGGTCGATGGTGCCCAGGCGCGTCCAGGCCTGGCGCAGCCGCTGCGAGTTCGATGCCACCTGTTTCCAGTCGGTGCTCTCCTGCGATGCCAGGGCGGTAGCCTCGGCAATCAGTTCCTGGGCCTTGGCGGCATTGCCATGGCGCTCTTCGGCCAGTTGCTTGAAATGCAGCGCCGCCGGCGCATAGGCCACCGTGCAGGCGGCGTCGAAACGCTCCCACAGCGACTTGGGCGCCGGGCCAGACAAAGTATCGAGCGACTTCCAGCGCTCGCGCAGGCTGCCGACTTTTTTCGCCAGCTCGCTCATCGGCAGTTCTTGCGCCGGCAATTCCTCGCCCGCTTTCACCAGCTCTTCGCGCGAGACGTTGCCGCCCCAGCGCGCCCAGTCGGCCAGTTGCTTGAATTGCGCGCGCACATGGGCCAGGCGGTCGGCCTGGGCCGGCGTCAAACGGCCATGCTTGCTGTCGCGCAGGGTTTTATCGTGCTCGGAAGCCACATGCAGCAGGCCTTCGGCCAGCGCCGCCTCCATCGCGTCGAGCACCTTGAAAAACTGTTCGGTGGTTTCCTTGGACACCGGTGCGGCTTCCTGGCGCGGCTTGCGTGGCGCCGCAGGTTCGGCGGCATCAACGGCAACCGGCACCTCAGGCGCCGGCGCGCTGGCCAGCATTGTTTGGAACTGCTGCTGCAGGCTGTCGCTCAAAGGCGATTCGGGCAGGCGCGGCAGCGCTTGCCAGGCGCGCTTCATGGCGTCCGCGTCCAGGCTGGCGGCGTCCTGCGCCTGCCATTCGGCCAGCGCCGCCTGGCGTGCGTCGAACACGGCCTGGTGCTGCTGCAGCGCCTGCAAGGCGGCCTGCGCCTGCTCGCGCGCCTGGGCGAAGTCCGAATCCAGGTGTTTCGGCAGCGAGGCGCGCTCGGGCGACTGCACATGTTGTGCATGCTCGGCATCCACGTTTGCGAGCGCTTGCGCCAGTTCCTGCGCCGACTGGCCGCCAGCGGCCAGCTTGCGCGCAAGCGCGACCGCGTCGATCACGGCGCGCTGCAGCGCCACTTGCGCTTCCAGGCGGGCTGCCAGCTTGGCGCGCACGCTGGCAAATTGTTCGGCCAGTTCCGGGGTGGCCTTGATCACCTGCCATTGGCGGTCCAGCTCGGCTACCTGGTTCGGGCTCAGTTTTTCATCGTCCAGCAAACGCTGGGCGGTGGCGATGCCGGCCTGAGCGCGCTGCGCCTCGGCCGCCTGGTGGCGGATCAGGTCGATGCGGCCCTGCACCAGCTTGGCGACGCGGCGGTCGGTATTGCGCATGGCCTGATGGACTTTTTCCAGCAGCGGCAAAGAGTGCACGTGTTCGGCCGCGATCAAACGGGCTTCGGCAAATTCACTGGCGATAATGAAGTCAAAGGCGGCCGCTTCATCGCCGGCCACGGCATGGGCGCGCGCCAGCTGTTCGGCGCGGCGCGATGCGCTCTGCGCCGTGGCGGCGGCCTGCTCTGCCACCACAGGATCCGGTGCGGTGGTTTTGCTGGCCTTGTTGGCCTTGCTGGCAGTACGCTTGAAGAGAAATTCGAACATGACGGGTTTCGCGTGGATCAAAACCACCATCATAACAAAGCCAGGGGCATTGCATCAGACAGCAATGAAGTAATTATCAAACAATAAACTTAAACTTTTTTCCATGAGATCGAGCCTGCTGCGTGGCTCATGCAACATGATGCCGCGCCAGCATGCCCCTCTGCCGCATGCCGGAGTTAGCGGCCACTGCGGGCGCATGCACCGGCACGGCGGCCGGGGCATGCGCGGCTGGCGGCACAAAGGCCAGCACGCGGGCCTTGCCGCGGCGGTTTTCCGCTACCCGCGCATCGTGGGCCAGGAACTGGTAGGCGATGGCAAACCAGGCCTCGCCGGCGATCACCCTGCGCGCCAGGGCGAACAGTTCGCGCTCTTCCATCTCCAGCCGCGCCATCAGGGCGGCGCAAAAACTGTCGATGGCCGCGCCCAGCTGCTCCACTTGCTGTTCCAGTTGTTGCTCCGAGCTGTCGACGGCCGCCATCGCGCGCCGCTGCACCAGGTTGACGCTGTCCAGAGCGGCATGGTTGAGCCGGTTCAGTTCCGCCAGCAGGCCATCGGCATGCGGCGTGGCCTGGCGGATCGCGGGCACCAGGTACTGGTCGATCTTGCGCCAGTAGCCGAACTGGTACAGGCGGTTCAGCCAGTCGCCCGCATAGTCGAGGTGCGCCAAGGTCAGCTGGCGATGCTGGCGATGCTGGCGCAACTGCGCATGCATGTATTGCTGAAACGCCAGCAGGCTGACGCGGATGCTGGCCTGCTCGACCGACAAGGACACCAAAGTATATGTTGCTGTTAGCATGCACTCACTCCCTTCGCTCCGGATAGGCCTTCGATGACGCAGGCTGAAAGTGAAAGTGTAAGGATTGCCGACAGGGTCAGGCTTGATCCTGCACAAAACTGGTGCAGGCCAAGCGAACCCTGCCAACCATCATTTTGGCGCGCGCAGGCTGATGTGCAGGTCCACCACGCCAGGCTCTTCCGATGGCGTGACGGTGCCGCCAAAGCTTTTCACCAGCCTTTGCATGCCCTTGTTGCGCGCCATCGCCTCGCCCACCAGTTCCTCGGTGCCGCGGCTGCGGAAGTAGTCGACCAGCTTGGCAAACAGGATATGGCCCAGGCCCTGCGCTTTCAGCTTCGAGCGCACGGCGATTGCGAAATCGGCGGTGATATTGTCCGGGTCGGCCACCGCGCGCACCACACCCAGGGTTTCCTGCTCGCCATCGGGCCGCACATGGGTGGCGATAAAGGCCATCGCGCGGTCGTAATCGATCTGCGTCAGGCGCGCCAGCTGCGACAGCGGCAGCTCGCGCATCGAGGTAAAAAAGCGCAGCCGCACGTCGTCAGGGTCGAGCGCATTGAACAGGTCGATATGATGCAGCGCGTCTTCCGGGCGGATCGGGCGCAGCACGATGGACTGGCCCATCCACGTCACCTCTTCTTCCAGTTCCTGCGGATACGGGCGGATCGCCAGCCGGTCGGCGCTTTGGCCCAGCTGCAAACGGATGCGCGCGTCGAGCGCGATCACGCCGTCGGCGTCGGCCACCAGCGGGTTGATGTCGAGTTCGGCCAGTTCGCCGATATCGGCCACCAGTTCGGCCACCTGGATCAGCGCAAGGCAGATGGCGTCGATATTGGCGGGGGGCTGGTTGCGGTAGCCGGCCAGCAGTTTCGACACCCGCGTGCGTGACAGCATGTCGCGCGCCAGCACCATGTTCAGCGGCGGCAAGCCGATCGCGTGATCAGCCGTCACTTCCACCGAAATGCCGCCCTGCCCCACCAGAATCACCGGGCCGAACGCACTGTCGGTGGTGACGCCGACGATCAGTTCATGCGACTGCGGCCGGCGCGCCATCTGCTGCACCGTGAAGCCGTCGATCAGCGCATCGGGCCGCATCTTGCGCACGCGCTTTTCCATCGCGGCCGCCGCCGTGCGCAAAATCGTCGGATTATCGAGGTCCAGCGCCACGCCGCCGACATCGGATTTATGCGCGATATCGGGCGAGTGGATCTTCAGCGCCACCGGGTAGCCGATGTCCGCCGCCACCGCCAGCGCCTCTTCCACGTCGGCCGCCATGCGAGTAATCGCCACCGGAATGCCGTAGGCGGCCAGTATCTCTTTTGAGCGGCATTCGCCGAGCACCGTCTGGCCGGCCGCCAGCGCAAGCGCGACGATTTCGCGCACGCGCGCGCGGCGCGGCGTGGACGATAGCGGCAGCTGGGCCGGCACCTCCATCAGGGTGTCCTGGTTGCGCCGGTATTGCACGATCTGCATGAAGCCATGCACGGCTTTTTCGGGCGTATCGTAGGTCGGGATGCCGGCGCGGTTGAACACCTGGCGCGCCGGCGCCACCATGGTGCCGCCCAGCATGCACGACAGCACCGTGCGCGAAGTGGCCTTGATCAAGGGAGTGACGGCTTCGGCGATCTCCACCGATGACACCATCGCGGTGGGCGCATGCAGCAGCAGCATGGCGTCCGCTTCCGGCTCGGACAGCAGCGGCTTGATGGCGTCGACATAGCGCTGCACCGGCGCGTCGCCGGCCAGGCCGACCGGGTTGTCGTGCGACCAGCCGGGCGGCAGGGCTTTTTCCAGCGCGATCACGGTCTCGGGCGACAGTTCGGCCAGCTTGCCGCCGCTGCCCACCAGCGCATCGGTGGCCATCACGCCCAGCCCGCCGCCATTGCACAGAATCGCCAGCCGCTCGCCGCGCTGGGCACGGATATGCGTCAGCGTCTCGACCGCGTCGAACAGCTCCTCGGCCGAATACACGCGCAGCATGCCGGCGCGGCGTATGGCAGCGTCATACACGGCGTCCGAGCCCGCCAGCGCGCCCGTATGCCAGGCCGCCATCGCCGCGCCTTCCGCCTCGCGCCCCGCTTTCAGCACGATAACCGGTTTGCTGCGGGCGGCGGCGCGCGCGGCCGACATGAATTTGCGCGCCGCCTGGATGTCTTCCATGTACAGCAGAATGGCGGCCGTATCGATGTCGCCAGCCAGGTAGTCGAGCAGGTCGCCGAAATCGATATCGGCGCTGCCACCCAGCGAAATAAATTTCGAAAAGCCCACGCCGTGCGCATGCGCCCAGTCCAGCACGCCCGACACCAGGGCGCCCGACTGCGACACGAAGGCGATCTTGCCGGCGGTCGCGCCGACATGCGTAAAACTGGCGTTCAGGCCGATTTTTGGCACCAGGAGGCCCATGCTGTTCGGGCCCAGGATGCGCAGCAGGTGCGGCTTGGCCGCTTTCAGCATCAGGTGGCGCTGCTTGCCGTGTTCGGCATTGTCCAGGCCCGCCGTCATGACGATGGCGGCGCGCGTGCCCATCGCGCCCAGATCGCGTATCAGGCCCGGCAAGGTGGCCGGCGGCGTGCAGATGATGGCTAGCTCGGGCGCCTTCGGCAGCTGGCTGAGCTTGTGGTAGCAGCGCAGGTCCTGCAATTGCTCGTACTTGGGATTGACGGGATAGATGGCGCCCTGGAAGCCGCCTTGCAGCAGATTGCCGAGGGCGATGGCGCCCAGGCTGCGTTCGCGCCGGGAAGCGCCGATCAGGGCCACCGAGGCCGGCTTGAACAGCTTGTCGAGATTACGGATACTCATGCTCTGGCCTTATGGACTGTGCTGGCGATCTGCCGGCAGCGGCTGCGCCAGTGTATAGGATGCGCCAGCAAAAAAACTTGACCTTGTGGTGCGTTTTATCAAAAAGTGATGGCAGCGCCACTACCAGCGCGAACGGTGGCTTTCCGTCACGCCCGCCAGCTGGGTCACGATGCGCTTGGGCGCCTGCGCGCTGGCGCGCACCCAGCCGCTGAAGGTGCCGATCGGCTGGATATAGCGGCTGGACGCCAGCCACAGATTGCGCTCTTCGCGGCGCGCGCCTTCCGGCTTGAAATGCAGGTCGAGCAGGTCGTCGTCGGTCCACACATGCCAGGGCGCCAGCGGATTGTCGGGATTGAAGTCGAAATGGGCGCGCGCCAGCGGATACAGCTGGCCATCGAGCCACAGCGCGTTTTCGTGGGCGCCGAAATACCCGGCCTGCAGATTGAAGCCCAGGTCCAGCCCATGCGCCGAGGCCCAGCGCCATTCCGTTTCGCGCGCCAAGAGGCCATTCGAATAGTCGAAGCTGGCCACGCCGTCGTCGAGGCTGTAGCCGACGGCGCCGCAGCGCACCGTGCCCCACAGCGGCAGGCCCCCCGACTTTTGCGTCGCATGCACGCTGCCGCCGTCGACCGGGCCGACGGCCAGCAGAATTGGCGACACCGGCGGGCCGAATTCGGCGTCGATGCCGAAGTGGCCGCTATCGAGCCGCAAGCGGTAGCGGTGCTGCGGCGCCGCCTCGATGGCTATCGTCTGCGACAGGAAACGAAAGCGGCTGCTGGCGGCCGCATGCGGCGCCACGCTGGCCGACAGGCCCGGCACGCCGTCGCGCGAAAAAGACGCCACGATCTTACCCTTGCGGCGGTCAAAGGCATAGGCAAAGGCGGTGCTGGTCCAGCCCAGGTCGACGATGGCGGCGGCGCAAAACAGTTCCGGCGTGGCCAGCGCCATGTAATGCCAGCGCTTGTGGTGGAACAGCCGCCACAGCGCGCCGCGCGCGTGAGGCGGCGCCAGCCGTGCCCAGTCAAAGGCGTGCGCCAGGCCGGCATGGCGGCCGAACAGCGGCGCGCCGCTGGCATCGAGCAAGGTGGCGGGGGCTGGAGGCAAGGTCATGCGGCTGGCCTTTGGCATGGACTACTACGGCGATGCTGGCGACAGGGTTTGTTCATGCGATAAAGATACCGCATTTTTCGCGCGTGGTTCGCATGTTTGACGCTACGGCCAAGCGCGCCAGCCAACGACTTCACGGCGCGCTTGACAGCCCCGGGAGGCTGAGATAATGTGAGCAAATATTTCCATACGGAAATTAAAATCCCCGGCACCAATGATCATTCTGTACACGCTACGCGCGCGCGGGCGGCGCCTTGGTGGCTGGAAAACCGTCTCTTCTCATCTATAACTAAATAATAATCAAGGAAGCGTGTCATGAATCAATTTCGGCATAGCCTGCGCGCAGTTCCACTGCTGCCGCTGGTGTTGGCGCTGGCGGCCTGCGGCGGCGGTGGCAGCGAAACAACGGCAGCGGCCTTGCCCACGGCGCAGCTGGGCGCGGTAGTGTCGTCGGAAACCGTGCTGACGCCGGTCGGCGCCACGGCCAGTTCGGCCGAACGGGGCGACCTGTCGGCGGCGGCGGCCATCGACCGCAACGACAGCACGCGCTGGGGCAGCGGCTTTACCGATGGCGAGTACCTGACGCTCGATTTCGGCGTCTCGAAAGCGATCACCCGCGTGCGCATCTCGTGGGAAAACGCGCACGCCAGCGCCTACCTGCTGCAGGTGTCGGACGACCTGAACAACTGGACCACCATCCGCAGCGTCGACAACAGCGGCGGTGGCGTCGAAGACATCACGGGCCTGACGGGCCAGGGCCGCTACCTGCGCATGCAGGGCGTCAAGCGCGCCGGCCAGTACGGCTATTCCATCTTCGAGATCCAGGCTTTTTCGGGCACGCCCGCCACCACGCCGACGGAACCACCGGTGACGCCGCCCGTGATTCCCGCCGACCCGACGCAGCCGGGGGTATTGATCAAACCGGTCGCCGCCACCTCGTCGCCGGTGGAAAACCCCGGCATGTCGGCCGCCATGGCGATCGACGGCAAGAGCGCCACGCGCTGGGCCAGCAGCTTTGAAGACGGCGCCTGGATCCAGTTCGACTTCGGCGCGCCGACCGCCATCGGCTATCTGCAGCTGCAATGGGAAAACGCCTACGGCAAAGAGTATGCCTTGCAGACCTCGAACGACGGCAACACCTGGACCCAGGTACGCTACGTCACGAACGGCAAGGGCGGCACCGAGGAATTCTTCAACCTGGGCGTCACCGCGCGCTTTATCCGCCTGCAGGGCGTGGCGCGCGCCACCCAGTATGGCTATTCGCTGCTCGAAGCGGTGTTCAAGTCGCCCGGCAGCGACAATACCCTGCCATCGAACGCCACCTCGGCGCTGAAATTCCCGCTCGACGGCAGCGCCCTGGTGCCGCTGCCAGCGAGTAAGGAGCCGCTCGAAACGCTGCAGTTCTCGCTGGCTGACGGCACCCTGGTGACGCGCTTCGGCGCGCGCGGCCTGGCCCGCCATGGCCGCGAACGGGGCGAGGAATGGAACGAGATCGGCTACGGTCCGAACGAGACGGTCGACCCGGTCACCGGCCTGCCGGTCGACAAGGGGCCTGGCAACTACCTCACCTTCGTGCCGCAATACTTCAAGAACCGTACCTGGGGCGTCGAGATCATCGACAACAGCAAGGTGGCCGGCGTGACCAAGCCGACTCTGATCGTCAACCAGTACACCACGGTCGACTTCCTGTCCGGCGGCGTGGCCTTCTTCCGCGGCTTCGACCGCCCCGGCGTGACCGGCTACGGCTGGATGTCGCCCGGCGAGCTGGTCGACCGCAACGTGCCGGTGTGCAAACCGCTGGCCTACCCGGCCGCCGGCAAGCTCAATACCGCCAACGGCATCAACGGCGCCTGTACCCTGCTGATCAAGGAGTATCCGGGCCACGGCGGACTGGACGCGAACGGCATGCCGAATGGGCTTGATGTCAAGGCGCGGGCGCTGACGTCCGGCGACATCATCGAAGTGTCGCCATCGATGTTTTCCACCAAGGAGGCCATGGCGGCCCAGGGCGACGATGGCGGCATCCGCTACTATTCCTACGAATGGACGTATGTGGTGGGCGCCGGCCTGCGGCCGTGGTACGGCGTGCAGCCGCGCCTCAATTCGGTGCCGCTGCCGGCCGAAACGCTGTCCGGCGGCCTGGGTTCCGTGTCGTATAACTACTCGGACAATGCGCTGTTCATGTTCCAGCAGCCGCACAACCATATCGGCATGCAGAACATGCAGCGCTTCGTCGAAGGCCGGCGCCTGGTGCACACCAATTTCCGCACCGGCGAGCACAATGAAGGCGGCAACGACCGCTACGCGCCAGCCGTCGGTCTGCAGGGCCAGCGCTACACCCAGTCGGCCTGTATCGCCTGCCACGTCAACAATGGCCGCAGCCCGGCGCCCGCCTCGATCAACCAGCGGCTCGACATGATGGCGGTGCGGGTCGCGGCGCTGGACGCCAGCGGCCAGCAGGTGCCGCATCCGCAATACGGCACGGCGATCCAGATGAACGCCGTCTCCGGCGCCGGCGTGGCGCAAAACTGGGGCAACAGCGTCAGTGTCGGCGGTTTCGAGACCAGCAAGGTCACCCTGGCCGATGGCACCGCAGTCGAACTGCGCAAACCGGTGCTGGCCTTTGACGGCGCCGTGCCGGCCATCGTCTCGCTGCGCGCCGCGCCGCCGATGATCGGCACCGGCCTGCTCGAAGCGGTGCCGGAAGCGGACATCCTGGCGCGCGTGCGCTCCACCCCGGACGCCGACGGCGTCAAGGGCCAGGCCAACTTCGTGTTCGATCCGGAAAGCGGCGCAGTGCGCCTGGGCCGCTTCGGCTGGAAGGCCGCCAAGGCCACCTTGCGCCAACAGGCGGCCGAGGCGCTGCTGCTGGACATGGCGGTGACGTCGCCGGTCTACCCGAACCGCGCCTGCATTGCCGGCCCAGCCGCCTGCGCGGCCGGCGGCAAGCAGGCCGGCATCTCGGAATCGGACCTGCAGTCGATCTCGCACTACCTGGCCCTGGTGGCGGTACCGGCCCAGCGCAGCATCGCCAGCGGTTTCCCGAAAGGCGTGGCGCCGATCGACGAACTGAAGGTCGATGCGCAGCAGGTGGCAGCCGGCTCGAAACTGTTCCAGGGCATGCGCTGCGCCGCCTGCCATACGGCGGAAATGAAGACCGGCTCCGGCCACCTGTTCGCCGAACTGCGCGACCAGACCATCCGCCCGTACACCGACCTGCTGCTGCATGACATGGGCCCCGGCCTGGCCGACAAGTTCGCCGAAGGCCAGGCGCAAGGCGGCATGTGGCGCACCGCTCCGCTGTGGGGCATCGGCTACACGGAAAAAGTGCTGGGCAAGGAAGGCAAGGCGGGCTACCTGCATGACGGCCGCGCACGCAGCCTGACGGAAGCCATCCTGTGGCACGGCGGCGAAGGCACGCGCGCAAGGCAGCGTTTCGAAGCGCTGTCGAAGGCGGAACGCGAGTCGCTGCTGGCGTTCCTGAAGTCGTTGTAAGGGTCAGCCGACTGCAGGGGTCAGACCCTCAATGCCGCTAACGCAGAGGCTTGCGCTGGCGGTAGAGGGGGTCTGACCCCAGATTTCAAAAAAATCAGTCTTTTTTCTTGATCAGCCCCGCCAGCGCCGCGAACGGGTTGTGCGTGGCCGGCGCCAGTTCGGCCGACAGCAGGCCCGCGCCGCGGTCCGCTTCCAGGTAGCGCGAGTGTTCATTGTCGTGGCAGTACAGGCACAGCAGCTCCCAGTTGCTGCCGTCGGGCGGGTTGTTGTCGTGATTATGGTCACGGTGATGCACGGTCAGCTGCTGCACGTTGGCGCGCGTGAACTCGCGCATGCAGCGGCCGCAGATCCACGGATACATTTTCAGCGAACGTTCGCGGTAGCCGCTCTCGCGCTGGTCGGCGGCGCGGCGCGCTTCGGCGACGATTTTGTCCAGCCGGGCCGCGTCGGGCTTTTTAGTCTGCATGGCAAGCAACTTTCAAGATGGGAGGGAGAAACCGCCATTTTAGCGCCAGCACCGGCCAAACTGGCGGCGCCGGCAGCGTCTTGTCACGGCTGGACAACTTTTTTAGCTTAAATTGCGCCATGGGCCCTTGATTTAACGCAAAATAGACTGAGCGAACCACCCTTCCATGACTCTTGCGCGCAAGCATATTGATGACAAGAACCCTGCAACGCCTGGCCAGCCGTGTTTACAACATCAGCCTGCTTCCCCTGTTCGCGCTGCCGCTGCTGGCCGCGCTGTGGGGCGGCCTGGTCTACCAGGTGGGCCAGGAGCGCGCCGGCGCCAGGCGCGACGCGGTGGCGGCCAGCCAGTCGCTGGCGCGCACCCTGGCCGACCATACCAGCTATATCCTGCGCCAGACCGATCACGCCACCCAGCTGTTCAAGCTGCAGTATGAAGCCAGCGGCGCCCGCCTTTCGCTGGCCCTGTTCACGCGCACGCAAGGCCTGATGGACAGCGTGCTGCCGTCGAAGCTGGAGCTGCCGATCGCCGTCACCGACGCGCTGGGCAATATCATCGACAGCGCCAATGGCCATGCCGGCGGCAACCTGGCCGGCCAGCCTTTCTTTCGCACCCTGGCGGCCACGCCCGGCGATATCGCCCTGGTCGACACGCCGGTGGTCGACGCCGCCAGCAAGAAGTGGATGATACGCTCGGCGCGCCGCCTGAACGATGGCGAAGGCCGCTTTGCCGGGGTCATCGTGATCCTGGTCGACCCCACCTATTTCGTCGACGACTACGACCGCCTGAACCTCGACGAACACGGCGCGCTGATGCTGGTCTCGCGCGACAGCGGCCACTCGGTGGGCCGCATCGGCGAACAGCTGGTCATCAGCGACAAGATCGACTTTCGCATGCCGGGTCCGCCCACCCATGCGCCCGAGGAAGCGGACATCACGCCACCGCTGGACGCCACGCCACGCATCTACAGCTACCGCGACCTGGGCCGCTATCCGCTGCTGGCGGTGGTGGGCGTCAGCAGCGCCACCGCGCTGGCCCATTTCGAACACCGGCGCCACGTGTATATCGGCGTGCTGCTGGCCGCCAGCTTCCTGATCATCGGCTTCACTGCCCTGCTGATGCGCCAGAGCCGGCGGCTGCGGCGCAGCATCCGCCAGGCCAAGGACGCCCAGGCGCTGTTGCGCGCGGCGCACCAGGGCAGCCTCGATTCGGTAATGCTGCTGAAAGCCTGGCGCCCGGCGCCCGGCAAGCCGCCCGAAGATTTCATTTTCGCCGACGTCAACGAGCGCGCCGCCGAAGTGCTGGGCAAGCCGCGCGCCGAACTGCTGGGCCAGCGCGCGCTGCCGCTGGCGCCCCTGCTGCGCGACGAACGCTTCTTCCACCGTTTCGTGCTGGTGATGGAGTCAGGCCAGCCGCTGGAAGACGAATTCGAACTGGCCCTGCCACACGGCGGCACGCGCTGGCTGCGCCACCAGATCGTGCCGATCAGCGACGGCGTGGCCGTCACCTCGCGCGACATCAGCGCGCGCAAGCGCGACGAACTGGCGCTGCAGGACAACCGCAGCTTCCTGCAATCGCTGATCGATCACCTGCCGGTGATGGTGTACGTGAAAAGCGCGCGGCTTGAGAACTTCGGCCAGATGGAGGTGTGGAACCGGGCCGCCGAAGACATCACCGGCTACCTGGCCGGCGACGTGATCGGCAAGACCGACTGCGCCGCCTTCCCGGCCGACTTCGGCCTGCACGACGAGGAAGACGACCGCGCCATCCTGGCCGAACGGGGCGTGATCGACCATCCTGAAAAGCCGCTGCGCCTGCCTGACGGCAGCGTGTGCCACCTGCACGCGGTATCGGTGCCGGTGTTCGATGAGCGCGGCCAGGTCGAGCATATTCTCGGCATCGGCGAGGACATTTCGCAGCGCCGCCAGCAGGAACAGGCATTGCGCCAGAACCAGGCCGAACTGGCGGCGGTCAACGACGCTTCGCCGCTGGGCCTGGTGCGGCTGGACCGCGAGCGCCGCTGTACCTATGTCAACCGCACCTTCGAGGCGATCACCGGCCAGCCGCGCGCGTCGGCGATTGGCGCCGGCTGGACCAGCGCCCTGCATCCCGACGATTTTGCGCTGATGCACGCGGCGCTGGAACAGCTGCGGCGCAGCCACACGCCGTTCCAGTCCACCTTGCGCTGGCTGCACCGCGACGGCAAGCTGGTGTGGGTCTCGATGAAGATCGCGCCGATCCTGGTCGACGGCAGCATCGAGGGTTATGTGGGCAGCCTGGACGACATCACCATCCTGCGCGAATCGGAGGTGGCGCTGCTGGAAAGCGAAGCGCGCCTGCGCACCATCGCCAACGCCCTGCCGGCCATGATCGCCTATGTCGACGCCGACGAAATCTACCGTTTCCTGAACCTGGCCTACGAGCGCGAGTTCGGCCTGACCGGTTTGCAGGCGCTGGGCCACAGCGTGCGCGAAACCGTCGGTGCCGTACGCTACGGCACGGTGGCGCCGTATATCGCGCGCGTGCTGGCCGGCGAAACGCTGAGCTTTGAAGAGGACGACGTCAAGGAAGGCATAGCACGCTGTCTGGAAGTGATCTATATCCCGCAGATCGGCGAAGACCATCCGCAGGTGGTGGGCTTTCACGTGATGCGCCAGGATATCACCGTGCAGAAGCGTGAAAAACAGCGGCTGCTGCAGCTGGCCCAGGTCGATGCGCTGACGGGCCTGTCGAACCGCGCCGGCTTCGTGCAAAAGCTGACCGACGCCATGCACGCCAGCCGCAAGCACGGCCGGCTGATGGCCGTCATGTACATGGACATCGACCGCTTCAAACCGGTCAACGATACCCACGGCCACGGCACCGGCGACGCCCTGCTGCGCGCCTTTGCCCAGCGCCTGACGCAGACCATGCGCGCCACCGACATCATCGCGCGCCTGGGCGGCGACGAATTCACCATCATCATGGAGAGCATCAGCCGGCCCGAAGACGCGGCCGTGCTGGCCGCCAATATCGTCTACGCCATGCGCCAGCCGTTCGAGCTCGATGGCATCACCGTCGATATATCGGCCAGCATCGGCGTGGCCTACTACCGCGACGAAGACATCTCGCCGGCCGCCCTGCTGCAGCAGGCCGACGTGCTGCTGTACCAGGCCAAGCAGGACGGCCGCAATACCTACCGGGCGGCGGCCATGATCAGCTAGGCCGGTGGTATATTGGCGCTTTGCTCTTCTCACCGGTTCCGCCATGCGCCTGCTGCACACTTCCGACTGGCATCTGGGCCAGACCCTGCACAATTACGAACGCGGCTACGAGCACCAGCATTTCCTCGACTGGCTGCTGGCCACGCTGGTCGCCGAACGCATCGACGTGCTGCTGGTGGCCGGCGACGTGTTCGACAACGCCAACCCGTCGGCCGCCTCGCAAAAGCAGCTGTACATGTTCCTGCGGCAGGCACGCGCGCGCCTGCCGGCGCTGCAGATGATCGTCATCGCCGGCAACCACGATTCGGCTGGCCGCCTGGAAGCGCCGGCGCCGCTGCTGGCCGACTACGGCACCCACATGCTGGGCCATATTGTGCGCGATGAAAACGGCCAGATCGAGCTGGAAAGGCTGCTGCTGCCATTGACGGGGCCGAACGGCCAGGTTGAAGCCTGGTGCCTGGCCGTGCCCTTCCTGCGCCCCGGCGACGTGCCGAAACTGCCGGCCGGCAGCGGCCAGGATGCCTACCTCGGCGGCATCGCCCTGCTGTACCGGCAGTTGACGGACCTGGCGCTGGCGCGGCGCGAACCTGGCCAGGCCATCATCGCCATGGGCCACTGCCATATGGTGGGCGGCGAGATGTCGAACGACTCGGAGCGGCGCATCGTCATCGGCGGCACCGAAATGCTGCCGTCGGGGATTTTTGACCCGGCAATCGCCTACGCGGCGCTGGGCCACCTGCACCTGGCGCAGGCGGTCGGCGGCCAGCAGCATATCCGCTACTGCGGCAGCCCGATCCCGCTGTCGTTCGCCGAAGTACATTACCGCCACCAGGTGCTGTGCCTCGATATCGATGGCGAACAATTGCGGGACGTGCGCGCCATCGATATTCCGCGCGCCGTGCCGCTCTTGCGCGTGCCCGACAAACCGGCGCCGGTGGCCGAGGTGCTGGCCCAATTGGCCGCGCTCGACCTTCCCGACGCCCCTCACGAGGCGCAGCCCTTCCTGGAAGTGCGCGTGCGCCTGGACGCGCCCGAGCCGGGCCTGCGCACGCGCATCGAAGCAGCGCTGGACGGCAAGCCGGTGCGCCTGGCCAAGATCGAGACCTCAAGCGCGGCGCGCAGCACGCAGATCGAGAGCATGACGCTGGACCAGCTGGCGCAATTGCAGCCCGACGAGATCTTCCGCCGCATGTACCAGCAAAAATTCGGCAAGGAAGCGCCACCCGAACAACTGTCGGCACTGGCGGAACTGCTGCTGCCCGGCGCCTGAGTTTCAATATAAAGCACCATGAAAATCCTCAATATCAGCGGCAAGAACCTGGCCTCGCTGGCCGGCGAATTCATGGTCGACTTCGAGCAGGAGCCCTTGGCGTCCGCCGGCCTGTTCGCCATCAGCGGCCCCACCGGCGCCGGCAAAAGCACCCTGCTCGACGCGCTGTGCCTGGCCTTGTACGACGCCACGCCGCGCCTGCTCAAGGTACAGGGCCGCAACGCCCTGCCCGACGTCGGCAAGGAAACCGTCAACGCCCAAGATACGCGCACCCTGCTGCGCCGCGGCACGCCGGAAGGCTGGGCGCAGGTCGATTTTGTCGGCAACGACGGCCACAGCTATCGCGCGCGCTGGAGCGTGCGCCGCTCGCGCACCAAGGCCGAAGGCGCGCTGCAGGCCACCGCCATGAGCTTGCACCAGTTGCCCGCGCTGCAGGCCATCGGCGGCACCAAGACGGAAGTCAAGGAGGCGATCGAACAGCGCATCGGCCTGTCGTTCGACCAGTTTACGCGCGCCGTGCTGCTGGCGCAGAACGAGTTTTCCACGTTTTTGAAAACCGAGGACAACGAGCGTGGCGAACTGCTGGAAACCCTGACCGGCAGCACCATCTATTCCGATATTTCGATACGCGCTTTCGAGCGCGCCAAGCAGGAAAAACAGGCGCTGGAACGCCTGGTCGACAAGCTGGCCGACCAGCGCCCCTTGCCGGTCGAGGAACGCACGCTGATCGAACAGCAAAGTACGCAAGCGGAAGCGGCCTTGCAGCAGCTGGAACTGCGCAAAGCTGTGCTGGAACAGCAGCAGCGCTGGCACAGTGACGCTCAGCGATTGCAAACCCAGGCCAGGGAAGCCGGCGACGCGCTGGAAGCGGCAGGCGTGGCGCTGGCTGGCGCCGCGACGCGCCGCGACGCGCTGGCGCAGTGGGACCTGCTGCAGCCGGCCCGCCCGCTGCTGTCGGACGTGGCGCGGCTCGCCGCCGACAGCGATGCCGCCACCCTGGCGCTGGCCACGGCGCGCCAGCAGGCGCAGGATGCCCTGGCCGGCCAGGAGCAACTGGCTGTCGCCGCCCTGCACGCCTCGACCCAGTTGCAGGCGCAGGAAGCGGCGCAGCGCGAGGCGGCGCCGCTGCTGGACCAGGCCAAGGCGCTCGACGCCGGCATCGCCGCGCAATTGCCGGCCCACCGCCAGGCGAAGAACGCCGCGCAGGCGGCCGACGCGGCCAACGACGCGGCGCGCGCCCAGCTATCGAAAGTGCGGCAGCACCAGCAAGACCTGAATACGCAGCAGCAAACGGCATCGCAATGGCTGGCCGGCCACCGTCACTGGCAGGCGCTGGCGAAAGACTGGACCTTGTGGGACCAGCTATTTGCCCAGGCCGGCCAGGCGGCCGCGCAAGCCGACACCATGGATGCGAGCCTGGCGCAGGCGTCGCAACTGCTACGCCAGGCAACGCTGGACACCGGCAGCGCACAGGATGCACTGGCGGACGCCGTCAAACAGACGGCCGCGCTGGAAGAGCAGAGGACTGCGGCGCTGGCCAAGGTGCGGGCCATCGATGGCGAGCAGTTGCCGGCCCAGCGCCAGCAACTGGAAAGCCACGCCAGGGTGCTGGCGGCGGCCGACAAGACCTGGACCGAACTGTCACGCCAGCAGCAGCAACTGGCGCACTGGCAAGCCAGGACGGCGCAACTGGCGCAAGCCGCCGCTGCCGAAAACGCGGCGCTGGCGCAGGAAGCGGCCAAAACCCCGGTCATCGAAGCATCGCTGGCGCAGGCCGAAAAAGCGTTGAAGGGGGCCGAGGCGGCCTGCGCCGCCAGCGTCGAGCAGCTGCGCGCCACCCTGGTCGATGACGCGCCCTGCCCCGTCTGCGGCGCGCTCGAGCACCCGTATCAGCACGCCGACCATGCGCTGCAAGCCATGCTGGCCAGCCTGCAGGAAGGCGTGCGGGACTGCCGCGCCCAGACGCAAATCAATATCCGGCAGCTGGCGGCGCACCAGGCCGCCTTGAGCGGCCATGCACGCGAGCAGGCCGCCGCCGCGCAGGAACTCGATGTCCTGCCACCAAAGATCGCCAGCCTCGCCACGCTATGGCAGGCGCAGTCAGACGGCCTGCAAGTGCCTGAAGAAAGCGTGCGCGGCGCGTGGTTCGGCGAACAGCTCGCCGCCAATGAGGCGGGCCTGCAGGCGCTGGCCGAACAGGAAAGCGCGCTGCGCCTGGCCAATGCCAAACGCGAGCAGGTGCAGGCCGCGCATGAACAGGCGGCGAAGGAGCAGGCACGCTTGAGCGCGCTGGCCTCGGAAGCGCAGGCGCGGCTGGCGCAGTTGCAGGCGCAGCAGGCGGCCGCCAGCGACAAGGGCCAGACGGCGCGCGCCACTCTCGACGCCTTGCTGGCGCAACTGGACAGCGCCTTTGGCGAGGCCGATGGCGCGGAGGACTGGAAGGACACCTGGCGCCAGGGACCGGCGGATTTTCGCGCCGCGCGGCAGGCCGAAAGCCAGCAATGGCTCAGGCAGCAGGCGGCGCAGGACGAGCGCGGCCAGGCGCTGCTGACGGTGGCGGCACAGCTCGAAGCGCTGGACACGGCCGCCGCCAGGGCACGCCAGGCGGCGCAGGACGCCGATACCGCCTTCAAGGCGCTGGACACGAAACTGATCGCCACCCAGGCCGAACGCGCCGCGCTGTGGCAGGGCCAGCCGGTGCTGGAAGTGGAACGCGCATTGGCGGGCGCGGTCGAGACGGCAAGGACCACCCTGGCCGCGCGGCAGGCGGCGGTGCAGCAAGCCAGCGAGCAGCGCACGCGGTTTGATGAAGCGCGCGCGCAAACCATGCGGCGCCTGGACAGCTTGCAGGCACAGGCAGGTGTCGCGGCAAACGCGCTGGAAGACTGGCTGCGCCAGTTCCAGCACGATCATCCTGAACACGCACCGGAGGACAGCGCCACCCTGCGCGAACGCCTGAACCTGGCGCCGGAAGCCATCCGCGCCGAACGCGAGGCCTTGCGGCTACTCGACAATCAACTTGCCGAAGCGCGCACGGTGCTGGCCGAGCGGCTGCGCCAGCAAGCGCTGCATCAGGAGCAGCCACCGGCCAACCTGGAAACCGATTTGGCCATTCTGCAGGCGTCGCTGGACGCGCTGCAGGCCGAACGCCAGCAGGCCAGCCAGGCCGCCACCGCGCTGCGCCTGGCGATCGCCCAAGACGATGCGCGGCGCTACAGCGCGCAGGCCATGCTGGCGCAGATCGATACGCAGGCGATGGTCGAGCGGCGCTGGGCCAGCCTGAATGAATTGATCGGTTCGGCCGACGGCAAGAAATTTCGCAACTACGCCCAGCAATTCACCCTGGAAGTGCTGCTCGGCTATGCCAACGCCCATTTGAACCACCTGGCGCGACGTTATCAGCTCGAGCGCATCAGCAACCCCAACAGTCCTTCGCTGGGCCTGATGGTGCGCGACCAGGACATGGGCGGCGAACTGCGCTCGGTGCACTCGCTGTCCGGCGGCGAATCATTTCTGGTGTCGCTGGCGCTGGCGCTGGGCCTGGCCTCGCTGTCGTCGAACCGGGTGCGCGTCGAGTCGCTGTTCATCGACGAGGGTTTTGGCAGCCTGGACACGGAAACCCTGCGCGTGGCCATGGATGCGCTCGATGGCCTGCAGGCGATGGGCCGCAAAGTGGGCGTCATCTCGCACGTGCAGGAAATGACGGAACGCATCGCCACCCGCATCCTGGTGCAACCGGGCGCCGGCGGCAAAAGCGTGGTCAGCGTGCGCTGAGCGCCTGCGGCCCCGTCAGCGCGGCACGCTGGCTTTTTTCAGCTGCAGCAGATGCCAGCCCAGTTCGCGCCGTATCTGTTCCGGTGCCGGCGGCGGGCGCCGCTGCGCCAGCTCCGCCTTCAGCCACTGCCGTACCAGTTCCTTGTCTGCCAGTATGCGTTGTTGCATGATGTGACCTTTCGAAGCCCTGATGGCTTATCTTCCCACTCAACGCGCCAGCGTTCGGGGCGTTGACACACACAAGGCGGCACGTGGCGCCTTTGCAACACCGGGTAGATCCAGGCCGCTTGCGTTAAAATCTCGCCCTCGGCAATCCAGCCATCGAACAAGGAATCCCATGAAAGCCGCCCGCAGCCTTACCTTCAAATGCGTCAAATGCCAGAAAGCCGTGCAGGTCTACCTGCAAAAAGTGTCGGCCTGCTCGCATATCCAGCCATACCAGGGCCTGTGCCAGTGCGGCGAACTGAAGCGCCACGCCACCGGCCAGGCCGACGCCGTCAAATCGTATCTGGAGTCGGCCGACGGCAGCTGGTCGCACCATCATCATTGATTGTTACAAAGAAGTTTTAAAGCTCGCGCCGCCGCCGCCGTTAATTCCGATACAACGTTAATTTGGATACCGCCATGGCCACTACCCTGCCCCAGCTTCCCGCACTCGGCGCGCGCCAGACCGGCGCCAGCACGCTCACCGGCCAGCAGCCGGCCAAGACCGGTGGCAATGCCTCCAGCGCCGCCGACGCCCTGATGCAGCGCACGTCGCAAGACGTGGTGGCCCTGTCGAAAAAAGGCCTGGACCTGTCGGCGCAGGGCCTGGCGCAGCGCACCGATGCGCTGGGCAACGCCACTCTCGACGTGGCGCAGGATTTCCTCGGCAATATGGCGCGCCAACTGTTCGGCGACGGCGCGGCCATCAGCTTCGATTCCATCGACCTGTCGGCCGCCTCCGGCTATGCCGCCCAGGCGTCGAGCGTTTCCGGCGCCGGCGGCACCCGCAATGCGGCTGCCTTCAGCCTGGCGGAAAACGCCCACTTTATCGGCAAGGGCACGATCACCACCGCCGATGGCCAAACCTTCGATTTCGAACTGGAAGTGCAGTATGAATCGAAGATCAGCGCCAGCGCGGCGTATGAAACCAGCAACCAAGTACAGGATAGTCAGGACACCGATACCGGCACCGGCGAGGACGGCGGCCTGCCGACCCTGCAACTGCCATCGATGAACTTTGCCGGCAGCCTGGGCGACCTGTTCAAGATGCTGGGCCAGCAGCTGCAAAGCAGCATCTACAATGCCGGCCAGGACAGTGTCGACCAGACGACGTCCAAGCCCGGCGACGAAGTCGGCAGCTTGACCCTGCGCCTGCTCAATCTGCTGCAGCCGCCGAAGACCGTCGACGAAGCGGCAAAGCCTGTGGAAGTGCCCACCGATGCCGCGCCCGAGTTGACACCGGAAGCGCAGGCCCGCGCCCGCGCCGTGGCCGAAGCGTATGGCGGCAAGCCAAGCGCATCGGAGTAAGTATCGGAGCAAATATCGGAGTAAGCTCGGGGACGTATAATGGAAGACGGCCTGCGCAGGCGACCATGCCGCGCGCCCACCTTCTTTCGATTGAATCCCATGCCTGACACCCCTACTTCCACCGTTCATCCGCAGATCCACTGGAGCGAAAACGGCGTCGAACAATCCGCCCGCTGGCGCTCGGAAAGCGGCATGCCGCCGCCCAAGCGCGTTGTCATCGCCGACGACCGCACGACGGCCGACCAGGCCTACCGCCTGGCCTGCGAAGGCACGGCCATGCTGTGGCGCGGCGACTTCCAGAACGCGCGCCAGCTGCTGCAAGCGCTGGCCCGCCGCGCCGACCACAAGAACGACAAGCTCAGCAAAAAAGCCCTGGCCGCCAAGCTGGCAAAACCCGAGCCGAGCGCCACCGAAGCATTCCACCTGCACCGCCAGGCCCAGTCGCAGCGCGCCCGCACCCTGGCCATGCTGCTGCTGCCGTTCGACGCCGACTACACGATCCCGCTGCGCCGCGCGCCGGACGTGAAGCTGGCTTGCAATGAAGCCTATGGCCGTGGCGAAACGCCGTTTGTCGCTTCGCTGCGCGAGCTGCTGGGCCTGATCGGCGCCCACGAATGGCGCCGCACCGGCGTGGAACTGCCGGCCCTGGGCCAGCGCATCCACCCGCATTACGGCGTGTTCGCGCCGATCCGCGGCGAATACGTGGGCCTGGTGGCCGACGCGCCGCTGCCGCCGCGCGCCAGCCTCGCCTTCGATATCGGCACCGGCACCGGCGTGCTGGCGGCCGTGCTGGCACAGCGCGGCGTGAAGCGCATCGTCGCCACCGACCAGGACCCGCGCGCCCTGTCCTGCGCCCGCGAAAACCTGACGCGCCTCGACCTGGCAGGCCAGGTGGAAGTGATCCAGGCCGACCTGTTCCCGGCAGGCCGCGCGCCGCTGGTGGTATGTAATCCGCCGTGGCTGCCGGCCCGCCCCAGCTCGCCGATCGAATACGCCGTCTACGACCCCGACAGCCGCATGCTGCGCGGCTTCCTGGCCGGCCTGGCCGACCATCTGGAGCCGGGCGGCGAAGGCTGGCTGATCCTGTCCGACCTGGCCGAACACCTGGGCCTGCGCCCGCGCGCGCAGCTGCTGGAATGGATCGCCGCCGCCGGATTGAAAGTGGTCGACCGACTGGACGTGGCCCCCACCCACCCGCGCGCACAAGACGCCACCGACAGCCTGCACGCAGCCCGCTCGAAGGAAATCACGTCCTTGTGGCGCCTGGCGGCGGCGTAATCCGGCCCGCCATTGCGCAATGCAGCAAACCCCGCTATAATTCGTCTGCGGGGTGGAGCAGTCTGGCAGCTCGTCGGGCTCATAACCCGAAGGTCACAGGTTCAAATCCTGTCCCCGCAACCAATACCTGAAAGCCGCTGAATCTTGAAAAAGGTCAGCGGCTTTTTTCATGGTGGTAATCTGACACTACCGTTGGAGGCGTTAACAATGTTGTCGGCTTACGCCCTTCGGGCTAAGCCGACCTACGCCGACCTGCCCTGACCTGGCCTGGCCTGGCCTCATTCTTGCATTGCACCCTTACGCATCGCAGCAAACTGGTATATAATTCGCCTGCGGGGTGGAGCAGTCTGGCAGCTCGTCGGGCTCATAACCCGAAGGTCACAGGTTCAAATCCTGTCCCCGCAACCAATACAGAAAAAGGCTGATCTTGCGATCAGCCTTTTTTGCATTCCGGCCCCGGTTTTATGCTTAGCCCTGCTGCATCATCCGGATCTGCTTCGCCGCCGCCTGCAAGCTGGCGGTGACACGGTCGAGCTTGTCTTCGCCGGCGGCGTCGGACAGGGCGGCAAAGGCGCTGATATAGAAGGTGGCGACCATCATCGGCGGCACGCCGCACTCGAGCGCGGCCGTGCACAGCTCGGTTCCCGCGTCGAGGAATGCCGCGCTGCCCGCTTCGAAGGCATGTTTGGTGTCGATCAGGTCCTGGCCGCCTTCCGCCTTGGCCAGGCAGTCCTCGACTTTTTGCCGGAACGCGGGCAGCTGATCGTCTTCCGGCGCGACGGCCTCAGGCTCTTGCGCCGGCGGCTCCTCGGCAGGCACCGAGACCAGCTCTGGCTCCGGCAAGGGCGTGTCATGCAGCGCCAGCCAGCGCTCGACAGCCAGGTAGTCGGTGAACGATTCGGCTACCTTGGGGTTGACCAGCCATACTTCGCCGGTGCGCCAGTCAATCTTGGAGTTGCGCTCGTTCCTGGCCAGCAGGATATCCTTGCCGCCGGCGGGATTCGATACGCGGCCGATTTCCAGCCAGTTCAGCAATTGCGCCTGGCGCGACATCGCCTGCACGCGGTGAAAAAAGGCCATCCACAGGAATGCGGCGATCAGGAGCAACAGGATACCGCCTACAAACCACATCATTTTTCGCTCCGCGAACTTCGTCAGAGCTCATTTTCGCACATGCAGGCTTGCTAACAAGAAACTTCAAGCGGCGCGCCAGTGGCGTTTGCACAACGCGGCACGGCTGCCGATTGCCTGGCGCAAGCTGCTGCGCTACAATGAGAACAATTCTCATTTAGATCGCACTGCGCCATGCTGTCCGTCCACCCTCCGCAGTCCGACATCCAGACCCTGTACAGCGAGCACCACGGCTGGCTGCTGCACTGGCTCAAGCGCCGCCTGCACGATGCCGGGCTGGCGGGCGACCTGGCGCAGGATACCTTCCTCAAGGTGCTGGTGGCGCGCAGCCATGCCGACATCATCGCGCCGCGCCCTTTCCTGGCCACCATCGCCAAGCGCCTGCTGGCCAACCATTGCCGGCGCGAAGAACTCGAACGCGCGTATGTCGACGCCCTGCTGCATTTGCCGCAGGCCAGCGCGCCGTCGCCGGAAAGCATGAGCATCGTGCTCGAATCGCTGCAGCTGATCGACCGCGCGCTGGGCAAGCTGCCGGTGAAAGTCAGGTCGGCGTTCCTGATGGCGCACCTGGAAGGCATGAGCTATGCCGAGATCGCGGCCGAACTGGGCACCAGCACGCATTCGGTCAAAAAGTACCTGAGCAAGGCCAATCTGCTGTGCTTTTTTGCCGTGCCCGATTTTGCGGCCGCCTGACATGCGCGGCGCGCCGCAGCAGGTTTATGCCGGCGGCCAGCCGATCGACCTTCATATCGCCATGCAGGCGGCCGAATGGCTGACCACCATGATGAGCGGCCAGGCGACAACGGCCGAGCAACAGGCCTGGGCAAGCTGGCGCGCCCAGCATCCCGACCATGAGCGGGCCTGGACCCATATCGAAAAAATCAGCGGCGGCTTTCGCGATCTCGATGCGCAAGCCAGCCGCCAGGCTATAACGCGGCGCCCCGGCGCGCGCCGGCAGGGGCTCAAGCTGGCGATGGTGCTGGCGGCATTCGGCGCGAGCGGTGCGCTGGGCCTGCGCACGCAACCCGCGCGCACCGCGCTGGCCGACCTGTCGACCGGCGTCGGCCAGCGCCGCGAACTGCTGCTGGCCGACGGCAGCCGTTTGCACCTGAACGCCGACAGCGCCGTCAACCTGTATTACAGCGCCAGCGAGCGGCGCCTGGAACTCGTCAAGGGCGAAGTCTTCATCACCACCGCCAAGGAGCACGGCCGGCCCTACCGCCCCTTCCTGGTCGAGACCGCGCACGGCCTGGCGCAGGCGCTGGGCACGCGTTATTCGGTGCGCCAGGAAACCGGGCACACCCTGGTCGCCGTCGAACAGGGCGCGGTGCGCTTGACGGCGCGCGACAGCGGCGCCAGCCAGGTACTCCAGGCCGGCCAGGGCGCCAGCATGACGGCGCAGCGTGTCGATGCCGCGCAAGCCGTATCAGGCGATATCTGGGGCTGGCGCCAGGGGCTGCTGCTGGCCGACGGCATGCCACTCTCCGACTTCCTGCACCAGCTGGGCCGCTACCGCCACGGCCTGCTCGGCTGCGACGATGCCGTCGCCGGCCTGCGCATTTCCGGCGTGTTTCCGCTGCAGGACACGGAAGCGGTGCTGCTGTCGCTGCCCAACTCGCTGCCGGTGGAGATCCACTTTCGCACGCGTTTCTGGGTGCGGGTGCAGCCACGTGCGGCGCTGACGCAAATGCAGCCACAAGCACACCAGCGAAGCGTATTAGAACTCCAGTCGGAAACATAACCGTTCTTATGCCTGCGCCTTTCCCATGCGTGCACCACGCTTGACTTGACAGCATCAGGCATTGACACAAACATTTAAAAAAAGATTACCCGTTTTCGATTCTCGCGTGACCCGTAAGGGCAAGGCATTCGACGACTCAATCACAAGGTAACCATGTCCTCCTTTATCGCTTCCAAACGCACGCCGATGGCGCACGCCATACACCTCGCCCTGTTCGGCGCCGCCCTGCTGCTGTTCAACCCCGCCGCCGTCCAGGCGCAAGTGCTGGACGCCAGCACGCAGCAGGCCATGCACGACTTCAAGGTGCCGGCCGGCGACCTGGCCGCCGCACTGCGCCAGGTGGCCAGCCAGTCCGGCGTGATCCTCAGCTTCACGCCCGAACAGACCCAGGGCAAGACCACCACCGGCCTGAATGGCCGCCACGGCGTGCAGTCGGCGCTGAACGGCCTGCTGGCCGGCACCGGCCTGAAGGCCGAGCGCAGCGGCAGTGGCAGCTATGCGCTGCGTGCGGCGGACATGTCTGCGGAAAAACAGGCGCTGTCGACGATGCCGGAAGTGTCGGTCTCGGCGCGCCAGGACGCGACCGAAGGCAGCGGCTCGTACGTCTCGACGGCGGCCACGCCCACCGCCACGCCGCTGGGCCTGACGGTCAGGGAAACGCCGCAATCGGTCAGCGTGATCACCAAGCAGCGCATGGAAGACCAGGGCCTCACCACCATCACGCAGGCGATGGAACAGACGCCCGGCATCAAGCAGTTCTCGCTGGGCAGCGAGCGCAGCGGCTTTACTTCGCGCGGCTATTCGATCACCAATTACCAGCTCGACGGCGTCAGCACCCACTCGGAAAACCTGGGCCTCAACGCCCTGCCCTCGCAAAGCCTGGCCGACATGGCGCTGTATGACCGCATCGAAGTGCTGCGCGGCGCTTCCGGCCTGACCACGGGCGCGGGCGACGCTTCGGGCGCCATCAATATGGTACGCAAGAAGCCGACCGCGCAAACCCAGGTCAAGGCCGAAGGCGGCATCGGTTCGTGGAACGACAAGCGCGCCATGCTGGACGCCGGCGGTCCGCTCAATGAAGCGGGCAGCCTGCGCGGCCGCGCGGTGGCGGTGCTGGAAGATGGCGACAGCGCCATCGATCACTACAGCCGCAACAAGAAAGTGATTTACGGCGTACTGGAAGCCGACCTGGCGCCCGGCACCTTGCTGACGGCCGGCCTGACGCACCAGCGCAACGTCTCGAAAGGGTCGATGTCCTACCTGGGCTTCCCCATCTTTTACAGCAACGGCCAGATGACCGACCTGCCGCGCTCCTTCAATCCGGCCGCGCCAGGCAACCGCTTCAGTACCAAATCGACCGATGTCTTTGCCGCGCTCGAGCACCAGCTGGGCAACGCCTGGACCTTGAAGCTGACCGCCAACCACCTGACCTCGTCGCAGGACGAGCACTCGGTGTATCTCGGCGTAAGCGACACTTTTGCCGACCAGGCCACCGGCGACGGCCTGGAACTGAAAGCCAATGCGCGCAACTACCACCTGAAGGTCAACAGCGCCGATGTGAAGGTGAGCGGGCCCGTGACGCTGTTCGGCCGCCAGCACGAACTGGTATTCGGCATGGACTACCACCAGTTCCAGAGCCTGACCGACGGCAGCTTCGACTGGAACCTGCAGGGCACACCCGCCAATCTATATACCTGGAACCGCAATGTGTCGCCCGTGTTCGGTGAGCGCTATGTGACGTATGACAGCACGCGGCGCCAGGCCAGCGCGTATGCGGCCGGACGCTTTGCGCTGTCGGACAAGCTGAAATTCATCGCCGGCGCCAAGCTGCTGCGCTATGACGAAAACTATGTGACGGACGCGCCCACCATCGGCTACTACAGCGAAACACCGGCGAAAGAAAACCGCGTCTTCACGCCATACGGCGGCCTGGTCTACGAGATCAACAACGCGCACACGGCCTACGCCAGCTACTCCACCATCTACCAGCCGCAAGCCTCGCAAGACCGCAACGGCGCATTGCTGGCGCCACGCGAAGGCAAGACGTTCGAAGCGGGCATCAAGAGCGCGTGGCTGGACGGCCAGTTGAACACGGCGGTGGCCCTGTACCAGATCCGCCAGAAAAACCTGTCCGAATCGGACCCCGGCTACACCGTGCCGGGCACCGACATGACGGCCTACCGTACCGTCAAGGGCGCCAAGACCGAGGGCCTGGACGTGGAAGCGACGGGCGCCATCAGCCGCGACTGGAATGTGTCGGCCTCGTGGTCCTACAGCGCCACCAAAAACAACACCGGCAAGGCGATCCAGACCACCTTCCCGCGCCACCTGGTCAAATTGTGGACCACGTATCGGCTGCCGGGCGATTTCCAACGCCTGACGGTCGGCGGCGGCGTGAACTGGCAAAGCACCGTGTATTCGAATATCGAAGCGTGGCAGATCGAACGCACCCTGCGCTGGGAGCAGAAGAGCTATGCGGTGGCCAGCCTGATGGCGCGCTACGACGTCAATGACAAGCTGTCGGCCACGCTCAACGTGGGCAATCTGCTGGATAAAAAATATACGGCGTCGGTGTCGGACTGGTGGTATTCGGGCATGCTCGGGCAGGGCCGCAATGCGGCGCTGAACCTGCGCTACCAGTTCTGATCGAACACGGTTCCTGCGCTGGACGGAGCGCATCGAAAGGCCAAAAAATTGCTATTTAGAATTAAAATAGACTGGCCTTCACTTGCAGCGCCCGACCGTCAACCAGCACAGGAACCGTATGGATCACACCGCAGCATTGCGGCAAATCGCCGCCACCTATTTTGAAGCATCACTGGGACTGTCTGTTGAACAGTTGCTGGCCCCGATCGCCAGCGACAGCCCTGCCGGCAAGCCGATGCGCGGTACCCGTGAGTACAGCGCCATCCAGCACTCCCGCCGTGCCGACGATGCCAGCCTGCCGATGGGCGGGTGGGAACATGAACTGAAGCGCGCCGACTGGCATGCCGTCAGCCGCATGGCTGCCCAGGTTCTGTGCGTGCAAAGCAAGGATCTCGCCTGCGTGGCCTGGCTGTTCGAAGCGCGGCTGCACCTCGACGGCTTTGCCGCCATCGCACCGTGCCTGACTTTGCTGGACGCCTTGCTGAACCAGTATTGGGACAACATCCATCCACTGTCGGATGACGGCGACCTCGATTCCCGCGCCAACCAGATCCGCTGGATCGCCGAAAAACTGCTGCCGGTGCTGCGCCAGACGCCGATGACGGCCAGCCAGGACGACACGCAATACGGCTGGGCGGATTGGCAGCAGGGCCAGCGCAATTCACACCTCAAGGTGCGCATCGACGGCACCCAGGAGCTCGTCGAGAGCACCGAGCTGCCGCTGTTCCGCCAAGCCATGGCGGCCAGCAGCGTCGAGCACTTCCTGCCACTGCACCGTGTGCTGTCGGAGGCGCTGCGCGCGCTCGACATGCTGTGCCTGACGCTGGAGAAATACTTCACGCCATCGGCACCGAGCCTGGCAGCGATGGCCGGCTTGCTCGAACAGATACGCGGTTTCTGTGAAGACGAACTGTACCGGCGCGGCGTGCGTCCTGTGCCGGACAGCGTGCGGCCACCGCCATTGCTGCCGCCTGTTTCGCCTGTTTCGCCACCTCCCCCACCGCCGCCAATGCCACCGCTGCTGGATGGCGAGCCTGTCAGTGGTCGCACAGACGCTTATGCGCGCCTGGCCGAACTGGGCGACTACCTGATGTGGATCGAACCGCACAGCCCCCTCCCCCATCTGCTGCGCCACGTCGTCAAATTGGGCAAGCTCGATACTGCCCAGCTGTACCAGGAACTCTTCCTCCGCTCGAACGGCATGCTGAACGTTTTCGAATTGATGGGAGTGGATGGTTCGAACAATGACGAGGGCTCATAAAGCGGCGACACAAACCTGACCGGCCACAAACCAAGCTGCTACAATTTCCCCCTTTGATTTTTACCCCGGAGATCCGTGTGAAACCCAACGACCCGCAAGCCCCGTCCACCGACCTGCCAGCCAATCCCGCGCGCCGCCGCATCTTCCAGGCCGCCACCGCGGTCGGCCTGGCCAGCAGCGGCCTGCCGGCCATGGCAGCGGCAAAACCGTCCGTGGTCAAGGGCTCGCTGGACGCCAAGCTGAAGGCGCACGTCAAGAACGTGGTCGTGATCTACCTGGAAAACCGCAGCTTCAACAACCTGTTCGCCAACTTCCCCGGCACCAGCGCGCCGCTGTCCGCCGTCACGCCGGCCCAGGCGCAGCAGCTGGACCGCAATGGCCAGCCGCTGGCGACCCTGCCGAAGATCTGGGGCGGCCTGGTGCCGAACCAGCAGAATGTCGGCGGCATCGACTACCAGATCAAGGAAGACCAGATTTCCGGCCTGGCCAACGCGCCCTACAAACTGAGCGACGCGGCCGGCAAGCCGCTGCCCGAGAGCATCATCACGCGCGACCTGGTGCACCGCTTCTACAACAACCAGATGCAGATCAACGGCGGCAAGAACGACGGCTTTGCAGCCTGGGCCGACAGCGGCGGGCTGGTGATGGGCCACTATGGCGAGACGTCGAAAAACCTCAACCTGTGGCAGATCGCCGAGCAGTACACCCTGTGCGACAACTTCTTCATGGCGGCCTTTGGTGGCTCCTACATGAACCACCAGTTCCTGGTGACGGGCCGCGCCAACGAATACTTCAATGCCAGCGAGACGGCGGCGAAGAAAAAGATCGCGGTATTGTCCGACGGCCCGCAAGGCGTGCGCCTGGCAATCGCCGCAGACTGCCCGGCCTCGGCGCTGGACGGCAAACCGAAATACGTGAACGACGGCGCGATCACCCCGGACGGCTATGCCGTCAACACCATGGCGCCGCCGTACCAGCCCAGCTATATCCGCCCCGCCTTTGATGGCGACCCGCTGCATGCCGACCCGGCCGACGCGAATACCCTGCCGCCACAAACCTATGACACCATCGGCGACCTGCTGTCGCGCAAGGGTGTGTCGTGGGCCTGGTACGGCGGCGGCTGGCAGGCCGCGCTCGACCACAAGGGCGGCGGCAGCAAACCGAACTTCCAGTTCCACCACCAGCCGCTGAACTACTTCAAGCAGTTCGCGCCAGGCACCGCCGCGCGCGCCGAGCACCTGCGCGATGGCGGCACCGGCGACAGCCCGATCTCGAACAAATTCCTGGCCGCGGCGGTGGCGGGCAAGCTGCCGGCCGTGACCTTCTATAAACCACAGGGCAACCTGAACCTGCACGCCGGTTATTCGGACATCGAATCGGGCGACCAGCACGTGGCCAACATCATCCAGCACTTGAAGGAATCGCCGCAGTGGAAGGACATGATCGTGGTGATCACGTTCGACGAAAACGGCGGCTGGTGGGACCACGTGGCGCCGCCGAAAGGCGACCGCTGGGGTCCGGGCACGCGCATTCCCGCCATCGTCGTCTCGCCGTTCGCGAAAAAGGGCGCGGTCGATCACAGCTTCTACGACACCACCTCGATCCTGCGCCTGATCACGCGCCTGCACGACCTGCCACTGCTCGAAGGCCTGAAAGTGCGCAACGACGCGTTTGCGTCGCGCGGCGCGCTGCCGCCGGGTGATCTGACGGGCGCCCTGAGCTTCCGCTAAGCCTCCCACAATGCGGCATGCCTGTGATACACTGCGTGCCGCACTTTAGAATGGCGGTTCTGTTTCCTTCAGGCTGAAGTGCCCGGCAAACAACCACATTGAGCCCGACTCCTGTAGCCGGGCTTTTGTTTTGTGGGAGTGGTTTGCAAAAGTGATCATATCGGCGGACAGCAGCTTGTTTGCTTGTCCGCTCCCCGGCCGTTTTGCCGGGGACCAGAGGTTCAGAAATGAGAGATAAAAAAGATAACGCCACCATCGACCTGCCCGGTTTCGGCCCGCCGCCAGCGCCTGATGCGCCAGAGCCAGCGCCCGAACCGCAGCGCCGCACGCGCGTGCGCAAAGCGGCCTTGAAGCAGGTGCAGCTCGAACTGCTGGAGCCGACGGACGCGTCCGGCCTGCCCGTCTGGAACCGCGACGAAGGCCTGGACCTGACCGGCCTGCCGATCTGGGCTCCCGATAACTGAAACAAGACGGCGGCTGTTTGCCGCCAGCACTACCCGCAACACCACCCGCACAAGGGCGTAGAACGCCTGTAGACTGTGCCCATCCCACCCAGTTTTTTACCGGCCACGCCCCATGACATCGACCACCGACACCACCAGCACGGCTTTTTCCAGCCTGCCGCTCACGCCTGCTTTTCTGGCCAACCTCGACTCGCTCGGCTACCACGAGATGACCACCATCCAGGCGCAAAGCCTGCCGGCGGTGCTCGACGGCCGCGACCTGATCGCGCAGGCGAAAACCGGCAGCGGCAAGACGGCCGCCTTCGGCATCGGCATCCTGCACAAACTGAACCCGGCGTGGTTCGCCGTGCAGGGCCTGGTGATGTGCCCGACGCGCGAACTGGCCGACCAGGTGGCCAACGAACTGCGCCGCCTGGCACGCGCGGCCGGCAATATCAAGATCCTGACCCTGACCGGCGGCGCGCCGATGCGCCCGCAGATCGCCTCGCTGGAACACGGCGCGCATATCGTGGTCGGCACGCCGGGCCGTTTGCGCGACCACCTGGGCCGCGGCACTATCAACCTGAACCACGTGCAGACGCTGGTGCTTGATGAAGCCGACCGCATGACGGACATGGGCTTTTACGAGGAAATCGCCGGCATCGTCAGCGCCTGCCCGGCGCGCCGCCAGACCCTGCTGTTCTCGGCCACCTACCCGGAAGACATCCGCCGCGCCACCGCCTCCTTCCTCGTCAATCCGCTGGAAGTGACGGTGCAGGCGCAGCATGACAACGACAAGATCGAACAGCGCTTTTATGAAATCGGCTTCGACGACCGCAACAGCGCGGTAGGCAAGCTGCTCAAGCACTTCAAGCCCGAGTCCACGCTGGCCTTCTGCAACACCAAGGTGCATTGCCGCGAACTGGCCGAAGAATTGCGCCAGCAGGGCTTCTCGGCCCTGGCACTGTACGGTGAACTGGAACAGCGCGAGCGCGACGAGATCCTGGTGCTGTTCGCCAACCGCAGCTGCTCGATCCTGGTGGCCACCGACGTCGCCGCGCGCGGCCTCGATATCTCGGACCTGGGCGCGGTGATCAACGTCGACGTGTCGAAGGATACCGAAGTGCATATCCACCGCATCGGCCGCACCGGCCGCGGCAGCAAGAAAGGCCTGGCCTTGTCGCTGTGCGCGCCGAACGAAAAGAAATGGGTCAAGCTGATCGAGCAGTACCAGAACAGCGCCGTCGAGTGGCACGACCTGAAGGAACTGCCGGAAGACGACGGTACCGAAGCGCTGCCGGCGCCGATGGTCACGCTGTGCATCATGGGCGGCAAGAAGGACAAGCTGCGCCCCGGCGACCTGCTGGGCGCCCTGACCGGCGACGCCAAACTGACCAAGGAGCAGGTGGGCAAGATCAATGTGTTCGAGTTCATGACCTATGTGGCGCTGGACCGCACCGTGGCCGAAGCGGCCTTCAAGCGCCTGAACAACGGCAACTCGCTGGGCCGCGACTTCGGCAATATCAAGGGCCGCAGCTTCAAGATGCGGTTTATTGAGGCGTAAGCTGAACCCACCCCGGTAAGGGCTGGGGTCAGACCCCCGTGAGCGTTAGCGCAAGCCTTTGAGTTTGCGGCCTTGAGGGTCTGACCCCGGATCTCTGCTGCGGACTCAGACCGCTCGCGCCACCGCCCCCTCCCCCGTATCCTCAATCTCATACCCCGCCTCGCGCACCAGCGCGCGCAAGCCATCGGCATCGCCCCAGCGCCGCTCCTTGCGCGCTTCTTCGCGCTGTTCCATCCACTCTTGCACCTGCTCTGGCACCGCTACCACCGCCGGCTGCCAGTTGGCCAGGTCCAGCCCCAGCGCGGTATCAAACCGCACAATGGTGGCCTTTTTCACGCCATCGGGCAGCGCGCTTTTCAGCAGCTCCCACAGCACCGCCAGCGCGCGTGGGGTGTTCAGGTCGTCGTTGATGGGGGCGGCAAACTTCGCCAGCCATGCATCATCGGCCTCGCCGGAAGCGTCACCCAGCCCATGCACCGAAGTGCGCAGGCGAGACAAACCGCTGGCCGCCGCGCGCAGCGCTTCGTCGCTGAAATTGAGGCTGCTGCGGTAGTGGGCGCCCAGGCACAGGTAGCGGTAGGCCAGCGGATCGACGCCCTGCTCGACCAGGCTTTGCAGGCGCAAAAAGTCGCCCGACGACTTCGACATCTTCGCGTCCTGGGTTTTCAGGAACGCGCCATGCAGCCAGAAGTTGGCCAGACGGGTGCCGTGGCGGGCCTGTGTTTGCGCGATCTCGTTGCTGTGGTGGACCGCCACATGGTCTTCGCCGCCGCAATGGATATCGAAATACGCGCCCAGGTGTTTTTCGGCCATCGCCGAGCATTCGATATGCCAGCCCGGAAAGCCCAGGCCCCACGGGCTGTCCCATTCCATCTGCCGCTCTCCCGGCGTGCCGCTGAACTTCCACAGCGCGAAGTCGCAGATATCGCGCTTGTCGCCCAGTTCCACCCGCTTGCCCGCCTGCAGGCCGTCGCGGTTCAGGCGCGCCAGCTGGCCGTAGTCCGGCTGGCGCGTGGTGTCGAAATAAATGCCGTCTGGCGTGCGGTAGGTAAAACCCTTCGCTTCCAGGTCTTCAATAAACGCGATCTGTTCAGCGATATGGTCGGTGGCGCGGCACCAGACGGTGGGCGGCAAAATGTTCAGCAAGGCCAGGTCGTTTTCGAACGCTTGCGTGAATTGCGCGGCCAGTTCCCAGCTAGACTTGCCGCTGAGGGCGCTGCGCGCTTCGAGCTTGTCGTCGCCGGTATCGGCGTCCGAGGTCAGGTGGCCGACGTCGGTGATATTCATCACATGCCGGACCTCATAGCCATTGAAAGCCAGTGCGCGCCGCAGCCCGTCAACAAACAAATAGGTACGCAGATTGCCCAGGTGGGCGTAATCGTAGACCGTGGGGCCGCAGGCATACAGGCCCGCCTTGCCGGCTTCGATGGCGTCAAATGGACGCAGGCTGCGGCTATACGTGTCGTACAGGTGGAGTGTCATGCGGGTCTTTCGAAAGTGGTTCGGCAAAAGAAAATGGCCACAGGTTTTTCAACACTGTGGCCATCGGAATGAGGAAGAAAAAGTTTAACGGCGCCGGGCCGCATCCTCACGGGGCCAGGTACAACGACACAGCGCAGCAGCGGCGCCGGTGATCGATACTGGATGGAGGATGGAGGAATTCATGGCTTTGACTATCGCATGGACTGCGGCGGGCCGTCAAGCCCGCCGAATCAGATTATTTCTCCGGCGCCTGTTCGATATGCGGCAGCAGCACCGTCAGGATACCCAAGAGCGGCAGGTAGGAGCAGATCTTGTAGACATAGGCGATGCCCGAAATATCGGCGATATGGCCCATGGCGGCGGCCGCGATGCCGGACACGCCGAACATCAGGCCAAAGAAGAGGCCGGCGATCATGCCGACCTTGCCCGGCACCAGTTCCTGTGCAAACACGACGATGGCCGAAAACGCGGACGAGATCACGAAGCCGATGATCACCGTCAGCACGGCCGTCCAGAACAGGTCCACGTACGGCAGCAGCAGGGTGAACGGCGCGGCGCCCAGGATCGAGATCCAGATCACGCGCTTGCGGCCGATGCGGTCGCCGATCGGGCCGCCCATGAATGTGCCAGCCGCTACCGCTGCCAAAAACAGGAACAGATACAGCTGGGCCGCGCCGATGGTCAGGTGGAATTTGTCGATCAGGTAAAAGGTGTAATAGCTCGACAGGCTGGCCATGTAGATGTATTTCGAGAACACCAGCAGCGCCAGCACCGCCAAGGCCCCCATCACCTTGTTGCGCGACAAGTTCGGGCCATGACCGCCCGCCTTCGGCTTGAAGCTCGCCAAGTGGCCGCTATACCAGCGGCTGACGCTGGTCAGCACGCCGATGGCCAGCACCGCCAGCAGGCTGAACCAGGCGATATTGCCCTGGCCACGGCCGACGATGACGGCCGCGGCCAGTAGCGGGCCCAGCGCCGAACCCACATTGCCGCCCACCTGGAACAGCGATTGCGCAAAGCCGTAGCGCCCGCCCGAGGCCATGCGCGCCACCCGCGACGCTTCCGGGTGGAAGGTCGAGGAACCGACGCCGATCAGCCCGGAAGCGATCAGCAGGGTCGGAAAGGTCGAGACGATGGACAGCATCAGCACGCCCGCCAAGGTAAAGCACATGCCGACCGGCAGCAAAAACGGCAATGGGCGGCGGTCGGTATACAGGCCGATCCATGGCTGCAGCAGCGAGGCGGTGCACTGGAAGGTCAGGGTAATCAGGCCGACCTGGGTAAAGCTGAGGGCGAACTCGGCTTTCAGCATCGGGTAAATCGACGGCAGCAGCGCCTGGATCAGGTCATTGAGCAAGTGCACGAAGGCGACGGCGCCCAGGATATGCATGGCCAGGCCGGATTGCTGCTGGGAAGAAGAAATGGGCTTGGCCGCCGCAGCAGGAGTGACAGGCGTCGCAGGCGTGGCCAGGGTATCGGTAGTGGTATGCATGGTGCTTTCAGGATCGTGCAGCCCCTGGGACGGGCCGGCAGGAAAGCCAGTATAGTATGGGCGTCGAACTGAGTACTTCCAATAATCGTCGCCCAAGTGACAAAAAACCATGCAGAATAACCACCCTGCCCTGGCCGATGCCGACGGCATGCCATTTACCCGCAGCAGCAATTCCGGCGACTACCAGCATGTGCCGCGCCCGGTAGCGGTGATGTCGAGGCAATATGACGCCGCCGCCTACACCCCGCCGCACAGCCATGTGCGCGCGCAATTGCTGTTCGCCACCGAAGGCGTGATGCGCGTCACCACCGAGCACGGCGTATGGATATTGCCGCCGCGCCGGGCGCTGCTGATCCCCGTTGGCGTGATGCATGAGCTCGATATCCTCAGCGCGCTCAGCATGCGCACCGTGTATATCGATGCGCAGGCCGCCGCCGTGTTCGGCCCGGCCTGCAAGGTGGTGGAAGTGAGCCGGCTGCTGCGCGAACTGATCCTGGCGCTGCTGGACGAAGACGTGCATTACGAGATCAACGGCCGCGGCGACTGGCTGGCCAGCCTGATCCTGTCGGAACTGGCGCGCGCCGACACGGTGCCGATCGCCATCCCCTGGCCGCGCGACCGGCGCCTGGTGGCCGTCTGCACCGCCATCATGGCGGCCCCTGGCAGCCGGCGCAGCATCGAAGACTGGGCGCAGGAAGCGGGCGCCAGCGCGCGCACCCTGATCCGCCTGTTTCCACGCGAAACGGGACTGCACTACCGGCAATGGCTGCAGCAGGTGCACCTGGCCGAGGCATTTTGCCGGCTCGACCGTGGCGAAGGCGTGGGCGCGATCGCCTTTGCGCTGGGCTATGCCAGCCCCAGCGCCTTCAGTGCCATGTTCCGCCGCATCCTGGGCCGCACGCCGCAACACTACCTGAGCGAATGGCGCGGCGCCGACCAGCCCTGAAGGTGACGCAAAAGCGTCAATTGTGTTTCAACAGGTCCATCTCGGCCATGCTGGGCTGGCCGAACACCACGGTGCCGGCCTCGCCGCCCGTGCCTGTGCCCGCTGTGCTGGTATAGGTGCCGGCCACGCTTTTCTCTTGCGGGTCATACACCAGCATGAAACGGTGGCCGCAGTTGTGCGGTTCGCACACGCTGGTCAGCAGGCGCGGCGAGCCGTCGAGATCGACCGGCGTCAAGGGCGTCGTCACGCCATCGGGCACCCAGCGCGGACGGCGGATATTGGCCTTCCTGAGTTCGACCAGGAAGGCCAGGCGGAAGGCGCGGTCGTTCTTGTAGACCTCGGGAAAATAGGGACAGTCGGTGGCGTCGTGGCAGGCCAGGGCCTGTTCGATCAGCGATGGCGCAGGGCTTTTGGCCGCGGCCGGTGTGGCGCACAGGGCCAGGCTCGTCAAGAGCAAGGCCAGCAAGCGGGTAGGCATGGCAACTCCTGTGGGAAGACACACTGCCAGCATAGCAGAATGCACCAATGCCCGTAGCCAGCCATATGGCAAGCCTTATGGCGGGCCTTACAGCGAGCAGCGTATGCCGACCACGCCATTGACCTTGCCTTCGGGCCAGTGCACCTCGCGCCAGCGGAAAACGCCGGGAGCCACGAATATCAGCTGCCACTCGACCAGCTTGCCATCGGCCGTGCGGCGGGTTTCATTGTCATAGCGCAGGGTCAGGCTGCGCTCCGTTTCCGCCAGCACCGTGGCGGCAAACCGGTTGGTTTCGCCCAGCTTGCTGACCCAGGTACGGTCATTGAAGATGGCCAGCTTCTGGCGATCGTCCGACAATTGCATGCGCGACAAGCGCCGCACACCATCGCAAGCACTGTTGGCATTGACGCTTTCCGCCCAGCTGCCGGACAGCTGCGTTTCATCGAAAGCAAGGGGTGCGGCAGTCACGGCGGCACTGAGCAGCAAGGTGGCAAGCATGGATTTCGGGAGTCGCTGAAAATAAAACAAGTTTACAGCATAGCAGTGTCTGAACAGAAATATTGTTACATAGTATTAAATTCAGGTAAAAAAAAGCGCTGCCCGCAGGCAGCGCTTTTTTTTGTCACAACAGCGGTGCGTATCAGTTACGTACGACGCGCTTGTATTCGTTGGTACGGGTGTCGATTTCGATCACGTCGTCTTGTGCCACGAACAGTGGCACTTGCACGGTGTGGCGATGTGCATCGATGGCGTTTTCGATCTTGGCTTCTTTCAGGACGTTGCCCGAAGTGTTGCCCTTGACCGCAGGCTCCGAGTACACGACCTGGCGGGCGATGGTGGTTGGCAGTTCAACCGAGATAGCCTTGCCATCGTAGAAAATGGCTTCGCATTCCATGCCATCTTTCAGGTAGTTCAGCGCTTCGCCCAGGTTTTCTTCTTCGATTTCGTACTGGTTGTATTCGGTGTCCATGAACACGAACAGCGGATCGGCGAAGTACGAGTAGGTCACTGGCTTTTTATCCAGAACAACAACGTCAAACTTGTCGTCGCCGCGGAACACGTTTTCCATCGGGGTGTTGGTCAGAAGATTTTTCATCTTCCATTTGTAGGTGAAGCCCGTGCGGCTCGAACCGTTGACATCAGAACGCAACACGATCATAGGCTTGCTGTCGACCATGATGATATTGCCAACACGAATTTCTTTTGCGGGTTTCATAGAAGTGTACGTAAAAAGTGGGTTGCATGAAGACCATCTGCCGCCGGTGCGCCATCGGCGCCGCAGGCTTGCGTTTGATCGGTTTAAAATCTGTCAGAA
>Ga0308163_10000355_pt1 | contig 93282 bp, 78 predicted proteins | sample PhyTR1_FD_201037 | JGI IMG/M metagenome (GOLD analysis project Ga0308163, IMG submission 201037) | Phyllosphere microbial communities from UC Gill Tract Community Farm, Albany, California, United States - DLSLT.R1 | ecosystem: Host-associated > Plants > Phyllosphere > Unclassified | place: USA... | reverse complement strand
AGAGCGCCATCAGTCCGGTATATTTTAACTAGTTAAAAACACACGGAGTGAAGACGGAGTCAGGACGGACTCAGGACGGACTCAGGACGGAGTCAGGACGGACTCAGGTCGCTGTGACATGGACTTTAAACCTAATGAACCCCTATTGTCGCTAACGTTCATCACAGACTGTTCTGCCCCCTGCCAACGATCAATAAACCCTCCAAATGTTTGCAAAGTGACTTTTGGCCATTAATCCACTGTTGTTTAACTAAAAATCGTATACCTGAATAACATAGCAATCATAATGAACGGACAGTAATGGGATAGTGCAACCCGATCGAGATTTCTGGCTGATGCGTCAGCGATGGTGCAATAATTAGGGTGAGCCGCCTTTCAATGAACAACCAGATGCCAGTCAAAGACCAAAGAGAGGTTGGCTTGACTAACTGAATTTCATTCCCGTCAACTGATTCTTATCACTTCAGGTCGCAGAATCAGACAATCATCTGAAAGCATTATGCCAGCATTTTTGATAGGGAATGATATACGGTTGCTTTACCCCCCGGTTAGGGTTGGTTTACGGGTTGGCTTACCCTTTGGGTAAACCAACCCTAAGCAACAGGTAAGTGAAAACTAGTGAATTTGTAAGCAATATCCAATCTCAAGGCGCTTAGTGAACGGCTGAACTATGATTACTGACCAATATTTAAGGATTGGACAACTTCTGGTCAATGTAGATAACCCCAATGATGATAGGATTATTATAACTACATATATAAATGAAAGCGCATAACAGAAACTATATAAAAACCTATTACGGGTGCTAGTGAGAGCAACCATAGACCAATCCATATCCAGGGGAAGTCCACCTTTTTGCTACTAGTAAAAAAAGCGTGATTCGTCCCTTATCCTGCTTGGGACTAAAGTTGGATATACTAGAGCCCTGATAGCGATTCGCTCAATTTTTGCCCATCATTTCATAAAATCCAGGCGCAGATTGAGCCTTGACACAGCAATTACGCCGTTGCTCATCATGAGTTTCAAAACTTTCATTTCCATGCCCAGGATCAGTTAAGGATAATTTAAGAGAATCATCTGGTTTCAGCATAAGACATTTGTTAAATTATGTTAACAGCTTGACTGATATCAAGCCTTTATCTAGCTTAGCGGACAATTATTTTTAATTGACGTTATCGTATTATTAACTTATCTTTGCAGAATGTTTAAAATTAAACACACTTTTATATTAAGTTTTATTGTAATTGCCTTGAGTATTGCGGGTTGCAAAAGCAGGTTTGAAAAAATCAGGCTGAGTAACGACGTTGCAAAGAAGTACCAGGAGGCAATAAGATTATACAATAAGAAGGATTATTCAAAAGCATTGATCTTGTTTGAAGATCTTTCTCAGAAATATAGGGGAAGAGCTGAAGCTGAAGATCTGAACTATTACTACGCATATACTTTATACCGACTAAAGGATTATACTACCGCTCGTTACCAGTTTAAATACTTCGCAGACACTTATCCGACAAGTAAAAATGCGGAAGAATGTCGCTACATGGGCGCATTTTGTTATTTCCAGGATTCCCCGGAATTCACTTTAGATCAGGAAAACACTTATAAAGCAATAGATGCCTTACAGCTGTTCATCAACTTATATCCAAAAAGTGAGCGTGTAGCGCAGGCGAGTCAGTATATCACTGAGCTACGTACAAAACTTGAACTGAAAGCATACACCAACGCCAGATTGTATTATGATTTGGGTGGCTATGATATCTCTAACTTTAAATCATCAGTTATATCCTTAAAAAATGCGGAGATTGATTTTCCGGATATCAGGTATATTGAAGAAATGGATCTGCTGATCGTAAGGTCACAGTTTGACTATGCAAAAAACAGCTATCCTTACCGTCAGGAAGACAGGTTCACTGAAGCAATTGGCTATGCCAATGAATTTATTGAAAAATACCCTGAAAGTAAGTACCTTGCAGAAGCAAAGTCACTTAAAAGCAATAGTGAGTCCGGTATCGTGAATGCAAAACAGCTGATGACACTGGCAGCAAATCAGGAAGCAAAGTATAAAGCGATGCTGGCTGAAGAATCAAAAACAGATAGTACAACTAACAAGACGATTAAAACCCCCAACCCATAATGAATACTAATAAACCCGCAATACCAAATACTACGGTAACAAGAAATGTTAATGATTTAGATCAAAAGACAGAAAACATCTACGAGTCTTTAGTGATCATTTCTAAAAGGGCGAATCAAATTTCTAACAACATGAAAGAAGAGCTGCATGGCAAATTAGCTGAGTTTGCTTCTTCGAATGATAACCTGGAAGAGATTTTTGAAAACAGAGAACAAATTGAAATCAGCAAGCACTATGAGCGTATGCCTAAGCCTTCACTGATTGCTATCGATGAGTTTTTGAACGATAAAGTTTATCACAGAAATCCAGCTAAAGATCCGCAGTAATCTTAGCATAGGCATTAATTTGCATCAACGTTTGCATTATTAGACCATGCTTAAAAATAAAAACATTATCCTTGGCGTTTGTGGCAGCATTGCAGCCTATAAATCGGCAACGTTAGTCAGACTGCTGATTAAAGCTGGTGCAAACGTCAGGGTTATTCTCACCTCAGATGCGGCAAATTTCATCACGCCGCTTACCCTCGCTACCCTTTCCAAAAATCCCGTATACACCAGGTACTTTGAAGAAGAAACCGGTGTATGGAGCAACCATGTAGAGCTGGGACTCTGGGCAGATTATATGATCATCGCCCCTGCCAGTGCCAATACTATAGGTAAAATGGCAAACGGACTTTGTGATAATCTGCTAACGGCAGTATATCTGTCTGCCAAATGCCCTGTGTTTTTTGCACCGGCGATGGACCTGGACATGTGGAAACATGAGAGCACTCAAGAGAACATCACAAAGCTTACAAGTTTTGGAAATATCCTCATCGCACCGAATAGTGGTGAGCTGGCGAGCGGACTCCATGGAGCGGGCAGAATGGCAGAACCGGAAGAGATAGTTGATTTCCTTAACGATAGTATACAGCAAAACCTTCCGTTGGCCGGCCAGAAGATAATGGTTACTGCCGGACCAACGTATGAGCCTATCGATCCGGTACGTTTTATCGGCAACCACTCTTCAGGGAAAATGGGTTTCGCCATTGCCGACGAGCTGGCAAGTCTGGGTGCGGAGGTAACTTTGATCAGTGGCCCTACGGCGCAGCAGAGTATACAGCATGTCAACCGTGTAGATGTGGTAACCGCAGCGCAAATGCTTGAGGCCTGTAAAACCTATTTCCCGGAATCTTCGATTACCGTAATGAGTGCCGCAGTGGCAGATTATAGTCCCGCAGAAGTTGCTAGCCAGAAAATTAAGAAGAAGGACAATGACCTGCAGCTTATGCTTTGCAAGACAACGGATATTTTGGCGACACTCGGACAGATGAAAACCGCCGATCAGATTCTGGTGGGATTTGCGCTCGAGACAGATCATGAAGAGGAAAATGCAAAGATTAAACTGGACAAGAAAAACCTCGACCTGATTGTACTGAACTCTTTGAGAGATGAGGGTGCGGGTTTTCAAAAAGATACCAACAAAATCACTATCTTTAATCGTGCGGCAGAAAAAAAGGAATTCTCTATGAAGTCTAAAGCTGACGTTGCAAAAGATATTTGTTCAGAGATATTAACGCTATTCAAGGCATGAAAAAGACCTTCACCCTCATTATCCTCTCTTTGTTGCTGTTCTCGGCAGTTGGCGCACAGGAATTGAATGTAAGGGTGCAGGTATTGGCGCCAGCGGTGCCTAACATCAATAAAAAGAATATTGACCTGATCCAAAATACCATCAGGGATTACCTGAACAATAACAAGTGGACTACTGAGAGTTACCTTCCGCAGGAAAGGATTGAGGCCAATCTGGTGGTGACAATCACGGCATGGGATGGAAGTTCAGCCTATAAGGCAGAAGCGCAGATCCAGACCAGCAGACCAATCTATGGTTCTTCCTATAACAGTACCATCTTGAATTTAAGTGATAAGGATTTTGACTTTGCTTATAACGAAGGACAGCCTATAGATTTCTCTGATCAGAACTACCTGACCAATCTAGGATCTCTCCTCTCCTATTACGCCTATACCATTATTGGTTTAGACAAGGATAGCTTTAGCAAGCTGGGCGGCACGCCTTATTTTCTCAAAGCACAAAATATCCTCAACCTTGCACAGGCTTCTGGAAACTCCGGATGGAAAGCATTTGATGGATTGCGGAACCGTTACTGGTTCAATGAAAATGTGCTGAACAGGACATTTCAGGAACTGAGAATATTCATCTATGCCTATCATATGCAGACACTGGACCGCATGCAACAGGATCCGGTCAAAGCGGCAAAAGGTATGTTAAGTATTTTAACAGACCTCAAACAGATGGACAAACAGAAGTTAGGTTCAATTTTTCCAAATGTGTACTTCGCCACAAAAGCCGACGAGATGGCTAATGTACTCCTGCTGACCAGTCCGCAGGAAAAAACAGATGCTTATAATTTGCTGAGCGACATTGATCCCGCTAACATCGGTAAATACGATATTCTTAAAAAGAATTAAACTCCCTTGAGCAGGCCAACAGCTCCATTTTTCTTCCCCAACTGAAAAAAGTTAAATTATATTTTGTTTATACGAATATCTTCGTACATTTGATTACGAAACAATTCGTATAATAAAGATATGTCTTCAGAAATTACAGTAAAGCCTACGGAAAGTGAATTGGAAATCCTTCAGATATTGTGGGAGAAGGGCGATTGTACCGTTAGAGATGTACATGAGGTGCTAACCAGAAACAAGGAAGCCGGTTATACCACTACCTTGAAGTTGATGCAAATTATGCACGACAAAGGTTTGGTACGAAGAGACACGAGTTCCAAAACTCATATTTACACTGCCCTTGCCAGTCAGCAAAAAACACAGCAGCACCTGGTATCGAGACTGATCAATAATGCCTTCAATGGTTCCGCAGCAAGAATGGTGATGCAGGCATTGGGCAACCATAAATCCAGCAAAGACGAGATAGAAGCGATAAAAAAATATTTAGATGAATTAAATAACTAGTAAGCTATGGAAACCTTATTACACAATTTCATACAGGCGACGGGATGGAGTATCCTGCATTCTCTGTGGCAGGCGGCATTGATATATGCCTTGCTGCTGCCTACGCAGATACAGGTGTTTAAACTGAATGCAAGGCTTAAGTACGCGCTTGCTTACGCGGCAAAATGCCTGATGTTTTTGTGTTTTATTTTCACGTTTATTACTATTTTCCAATGGCCGGATACCCCACACTACACGGCGGGCATCGCGCAAATCGCTTATGGTGAGCAAATATTCCGCACGGCGATTCCCCTTACCGTGAGTCAGTATACCGAAAGCATTTTCCCCTATGTAGTGCTGCTTTATGGACTGGGACTGATCATCCAAACCTTTGTAGTCTATAACGGCTACAGAAAGATTCAGCTACTCAGGAAAGCAGCATATATGCAGATACCTGGAGAATGGAGCCTGCTTTTTGGCAAGCTGAAGCAGGACTTGAATATCCGGAAACACGTAGACTTCCGCCTTTCGGAGCACATAGCCGTACCGCTGGTTGTTGGTTTTCTGAAACCAATGATATTGTTCCCAATGTCACTGGCAACACAGATAGACATGAAACACCTGGAAGCAATTTTGATTCATGAACTTTCGCATATCGGAAGGAATGATTATTTCTTTAACCTGATCCGGACGATGATTGATACCATTATGTTTTTCAATCCATTTGTATGGCTTGCCGGCAGGTTCATCAATATAGAAAGAGAACACGCTTGTGACGACCTGGTGATTAAGCTGACCAAAACCCCACTCACCTATGCCCATGCTTTATTACAGCTAGAACTATTAACAGATAAAAACAAACCTGCGCTGGCTCTGGCCGCCACGGGCAACAATCAACATTTATATCAACGCATTAAAAGAATCACAGATATGAAAACGAACTATGTCAACTCAAAACAAAAACTGCTTGCAGTAACCTTAACTATAGCAACTGTTATTTCCCTGGCTTGGATTAACCCGGTAAAAAGTGACAAAAAGAATAAAATGGTGTTCTCGAAGACGCTGCTGAGCAACAATCTGCTGACCTCGCTGATTCCGCAGGACACAGCAAAGAAAAAAACCAAAAAGACTGTCAGAACAAAAAGGGTGACAGCAAAAAAAAATTATGTTACGGCACCTGGTGTTCCGGCGCCACCTGTGGATGTTGCGCAAGCTCCAGCTTTGCCAACGCCACCAACAGCTCCAGGCCCGCCTAGTCCTCCGCTGGATATCACAATTCCTCCAATGCCGCCAATGCCTGCAATGCCAGACGTTCCAATGCCAGACATGAATGTAATCACTGATTTTGCGATGAGCGTGAAAGATATGGTGATAGCGAATGCGGGTAACAAAAAGGAACTCGAGAAAATGCAGGTACAGATTGAAAAACGAAGTAAAGAGCTGGAAAAAAGCTTCAACTCTCCGGAACAACAGGCGAAATGGAAAAAATACGGTGAGGACATGGCTGCAAAATTCAATAGTCCGGAGCAACAGGCGAAGTGGAAAAAATATGGAGAAGCGGTGCAGGCCAAATACAATAGTCCGGAGGAACGGGAGAAATGGAAAAAATATGCAGAAGATTTGAAGGCCAGGTTTGATACCCCTGAACAAAGAGCAAGGCTGCAGAAAACGTCAAAAAGCACATATACCTTTCATCAGGACAGTCCGGTTATGGTGATCACTAAAGATGATAAAATCAAAAAAAGCCCAGAATACATTGAGCTTAAGAAAAAATTTGAAAAAGACCTTCAGGAACTTTACGATAAAAATAACAAGAAGGAAAGCAATTAAGGATAGCAACACCAATGAAACCGAAACGGCAGGAGAAATCTTCTGCCGTTTTTTGTTATGTTATAAAAAAAGAAATAAAATCGATTGGTGATTTTTCCTAATTTAGCAAGTATATATGCTACAAAAACTTTCTATACGTAACTACGCACTGATTGACAGTGTTGTTTTGGAACTTGATAAAGGTTTAAATATCATTACTGGCGAAACGGGGGCAGGTAAATCCATCATGCTGGGTGCCCTGTCGCTTATCCTGGGTCAGCGCGCAGAAACCAAATACTTTTTCAATCAGGAAAAGAAATGCGTGATTGAAGGTCAGTTTAAACTTTCGGAAGTTAGCCTTGAATCTTATTTTGAGGAATTGGACCTGGATTTTCATGAGGAAAGTATTTTGCGGAGGGAAATTTCGATTGATGGGAAGTCGAGGGCATTTATCAATGATACACCGGTAACGCTGGCAGTGATGAAGCAGGTGGGTGAAAAGCTGATCGACATCCACTCGCAGCATGCAACATCGGAAGTGAACGACCCGGGATTTCAGCTTTCCGTAGTAGATACGTTATCTGATCATTTGCCTTTGCTCACCACATACCGCACAAAATTTAAAGCATATAAAAAAAACCTGCAACACCTGATCAACCTGCAAACATCAGCTGATGAAGCCAGGAGCAAACAGGATTATGAACAGTTTCTGTTCAATGAGCTTGAAACTGCCAACCTGAATGCAGTGGAACAGGCAACACTGGAACTGGAGCTGGAGGCATTAAACCATGCCGAAGCCATCAAAAGAGGACTGGTGAACGGCCATGCACTTTTAGATGGAGAGGAAACAGCGGTATTACCGATACTAAAAGAGGTGATTAACCAGATACAGGCTGTTGAGAAGTTCAATCCCGCCTACACGGCCTTGAATGACAGGCTACGGTCGGCCTTGATTGAGATCAAAGATATTGCAGAAGAAACTTCTGTACTGGAAGAAAACATCGTTTTTAACCCGGCAAGAATTGATGAAATCAATATCAGGCTGGACGTTATATATACCTTGCAGCAAAAACATCGTGTTAACAGTGTTGAGGAGCTACTGGCTATTCAGGCAGAATTATCCGACAGCCTGAATACCCTGCTGGATAGTGATGAAGAAATTGAGCGGCTACTAAAAGAAATAGATACCCTGAAGATAGAGCTGGAAAAGATTGCCACTACCCTATCTAAAAACCGCAGCAAGGCAATTGATGTTGCGCAAAGCCAGGTGGGTGAAATTCTGACACAGGTAGGGATGCCTAATGCGAGGATTAAAATTGAACAGACAGTTGTAGAAAATCTGAACAAAGATGGTAAGGATGTAATCAACCTCTTATTTTCTGCCAATACAGGTCAGGCTCCCGCTCCGGTTGGAAAGGTGGCTTCTGGTGGAGAGTTATCGCGCCTAATGCTGGCGATCAAATCCATCATCTCTAAACACACGGCTTTACCGACATTGATTTTTGATGAAATAGATACTGGGATTTCTGGGGAGACGGCGCTAAGAGTTGGCGATGTAATTGGAGAACTGGAGAGAAATATGCAGGTAATTTGTATTACCCACCTGCCGCAGATCGCAGCGAAGGGTGAGGCGCATTACTTTGTTTATAAAAAAGAAGATGTTGACCGTACCACAACGGGGATACGCCGACTGGATAACCGGGAGCGTGTACTTGCTATAGCAGAAATGCTGAGCGGTAAAAACCCGGGTGATTCGGCCTTGAAAAATGCCCAGGATCTGCTGAAGTTCAAGAAGCCGAAGATAGCCTAAGCTACGCCCATATTTCATTTAACTTATTTTAACAATTGAACAGCCCTCCGGGGCTTTTTTTATTACAAAATATCTTGAAGATCAGTTAAATTAGCTGCATGATTAAATATCTGCTCGGCACAGTTTTATCCCTCTTGTTTTGTCTCCATGTGAACGCGCAGCAGCTATATTCTATTTCGGGTGTAGTAAAAGACAAAAAGGGTGAGACATTACCGGGTGCCGGGATTTACCTGAGTGGCTATACTACCGCTACAGTAAGTAATTCTGACGGGCAGTTTGGCTTAAACAAACTTAAGCCCGGCTCTTATGAAGTGGTGGTACAGATGATGGGTTTTCTCCCCTTCAGCAGGAGTGTAGTGATCAGTAATCAATCTGTGAGCATCGACATCATTTTGGCAGAAAACACTGTACAATTGCGTGAGGTAGTTATTACTGCAGATCCAGACCGGGAGAAGAACCTGCGTGTATTCAGAGATTTTTTTATAGGCAGAACGCCAAACTCGGCAAAGTGTAAGATTTTGAACCCACAGGTACTTTACACTAAATTTGATGGTGACAATAACATTCTGCGGGTTACGAGCAACGAATTTCTGATTGTAGAGAACAAGGCTTTGGGTTATCGCCTGAAGTATATGCTGAATATGTTTGAATACGATTATAATTCAAGAATCATATACTTTTCGGGCCTCCCGGTTTTTGAAGACCTGAAAGGATCTGGCAGAAAGAGAAAAATGTGGCTTCAAAACAGGGAAGTTGCTTATATGGGTTCTCCGCAGCATTTTTTTCAGTCCCTTTTCAGGAATACAGTACAGCAGGAAGGATTTATCATTTATAAGAGGATTAAAGTCAAGAACCCCAACCGGCCACCAGATAGTTACATCGCCGCAACACGTGCCCGGCTGATCAAAAAGATGCATGGGGTGATGAAGGCAGGATCTGTCACCACTGATTCGCTTACTATCCTCAAACAGCTGGAAGATTTGCCCAGGGAATATGTTAACCTCGATATGACGGGCGTGTCTACCGATACGCTGGTGAAGGATATCTATCCGAATATGCGCACGATTAATTACAAGGATGAACTCTATGTGATGTACACTGGCGAGGAGGAAAGTATCACTTATTCAAATACCGGGCATTATGTATTGCGCCCGCTAACGGTGCCTAACTACCAGGTTTCAGTAGTCCGAATGCTTCACGGTCCCGTGAGTTTTTATGCCAATGGAGGCATGCATGATGCCAAAGGTTTGTTATATGAAGGATTTTGGGCTTATGAAAAGATAGGTGATATGGTTCCTATGGATTATATCCCGATAAATAAAAGATAACAGAATTGATTATTACTAATATTATTAGTAATTTTATCTAATGATGTTAGAGGAGAATCAAGCGGATCAATATCTTAAAGGACGGGGTGCCCAGTTTAATCCGCACAACCGTTTTCTGGAGGATGCTTACGTAAAGGAACATGTGGAGGGGATTGACGACTGGGAGGTTGAACAGTCAAAAACTGCCTTTATTTTCAGTCATGCAAAATCTATAGTGAATAAAGTTGCCAGTCCGGATGTAGGCATGGCCTGGTCACTGAATCCCTACCAGGGATGTGAGCATGGCTGCACGTATTGTTATGCGAGAAATACTCATGAATACTGGGGCTTTAGTGCGGGGCTTGACTTTGAGCGGAAGATCATTGTAAAAAAAGATGCGCCTGCACTTTTCAAAAAATTTCTGGAGCGAAAAGGCTGGGGAGCTGAGGTGATCTCACTCTCTGGCAATACTGATTGTTATCAGCCGGCAGAGCGGGAATTTAAGCTAACGAGACAATTGCTACAAATTGCTTTGGAGTACAAGCAGCCGATCGGGATGATCACGAAAAACTCATTGATATTGCGCGACATGGACATTTTAAAAGAAATGGCCAAGCTTAACCTATGCTCGGTTTACATTTCTATCAATAGTTTGAATGAGAAACTGAGGCTGCAAATGGAGCCGAGAACAACCACGGTAAAGCAGCGGCTTAATGTTGTTGAAGAGTTGAGTAAGGCGGGAATTCCCACGGGGGTAATGGTAGCCCCGCTGGTACCGGGTTTGAGTGACCATGAAATTCCCGCTATCCTAAAAACTATCGCCGGATGCGGTGCACGCAGTGCAGGTTATACGATAGTAAGGCTTAATGGCGCCGTTGGCCCGATCTTTCAGGACTGGCTGAAGGCAAATTTTCCTGACAGGGCAGAAAAAGTGTGGCACATGATTCAATCCTGCCATGGTGGAAAAGTTAACGACAGTCGATTTGGCGAAAGAATGAGGGGCGAAGGAAATATTGCAAAACTGATAAAGGATACCTTTGCCTTACATTGTCGGATTAATAAACTCAATTTGAATCGTTTTACCGCAGACAGCACTTTGTTTGCTGTGCCGAAACCACAGCTTCGCCTATTCTAAGAGACAGGACGGGAACGGGCTGTGCTGGATATTGTTTGGCATAAAAAAAGGCTGTCCGGAGACAGCCTTTATAATGTGGGCAAATATGATGTATTATGCTTCTTTTTTCTTTTTACCCGGACTTTTGTTTTCTACCACAATAAGGTCAGTTTCCTTATTGTAATCAATTTCCAGGACATCACCTTCATTAACTTCGCCTTTAAGAATCTCTTCGGCGATAGGATCTTCCAGGTATTTCTGGATCGCACGTTTTAGGGGGCGGGCACCAAAATTACTGTCAAAGCCTTTGTCTGCGATAAAGTCTTTCGCTACATCCGTAAGTTTAATTTCGTAACCTAAGCTATGAACACGTCCGAATAAGGCTTTAAGTTCGATATCTATGATTTTGAAGATCTCCTCTTTTCCAAGTGTATTGAAAACGATTACATCGTCTACACGGTTCAGGAACTCTGGAGCAAAAGCACGTTTCAATGCATTTTCAATAACTCCTCTGGAATGTGCATCCACCTGGTTTGTTTTAGCCGAGGTAGAGAATCCTACACCCTGACCGAAATCTTTAAGCTGACGTGCACCGATGTTCGAAGTCATGATAATGATCGTATTCCTAAAGTCTACCTTACGGCCTAAGCTGTCTGTCAGCTGACCTTCGTCCAATACTTGCAATAAGATATTGAATACATCCGGGTGAGCTTTCTCGATCTCATCCAGCAGGATTACTGCATATGGTTTACGACGTACTTTTTCAGTTAACTGGCCACCTTCTTCATAACCTACATATCCCGGAGGCGCTCCCACTAAACGTGATACTGCGAATTTCTCCATGTATTCACTCATGTCAATTTGAATGAGCGAATCGTCACTGTCGAACATAAATCTCGCCAGTTCTTTAGCGAGCTCTGTTTTACCAACACCAGTAGGCCCAAGGAAGATAAATGAACCGATTGGTTTTTTAGGATCTTTTAATCCGGCCCTTGTACGCTGAATGGCTCTTGTTAACTTCTTAATGGCATCATCCTGACCAATAATCTTGGCAGCAACGGTTTCCTGCATGTTCAGCAATTTCACGCTGTCAGTTTGTCCAACACGCTGCAGCGGAATGCCAGTCATCATAGAGACTACTTCAGCAACATTATCTTCAGTTACGGTGTAACGTTTAGTTTTTGTTTCTGCTTCCCATGATGCTTTTGCACGGTCAAGCTCTTCAAGCAGGTTTTTCTCCGTATCTCTTAACTTGGCAGCTTCCTCATATTTCTGGCTTTTAACCACCTTGTTCTTTTCTACTTTGATATTCTCGATTTTGGTCTCGATATCAATGATATTCTCAGGAACATGGATGTTAGTAAGGTGAACTCTCGAGCCAGCCTCATCCAGTGCATCAATAGCTTTGTCCGGAAGGAACCTGTCGGTAATGTACCTTGAGGTAAGGGAAACGCAAGCATTTATAGCCTCTGGCGTATAAGTTACCCCATGGTGATCTTCATACTTCTCCTTGATTCTGTTCAGAATTTCGATAGTCTCATCTGGCGAAGCAGGTTCGATCATTACCTTTTGGAAACGACGGTCCAGTGCACCATCTTTCTCGATATACTGACGGTATTCATCAAGTGTTGTAGCACCAATGCATTGTATTTCTCCCCTGGCCAAGGCAGGTTTGAACATATTGGAAGCATCCAGTGAGCCCGAAGCTCCGCCAGCGCCAACAATAGTATGTATCTCATCAATAAAGAGAATGACATCTGTAGATTTCTCCAGCTCGTTCATCACAGCTTTCATACGTTCTTCAAACTGTCCACGGTATTTAGTCCCTGCTACCAGTGAGGCTAAATCAAGTGTTACTACGCGTTTGTTGAACAATACTCTTGATACTTTACGCTGCACGATACGCAGGGCAAGTCCTTCAGCAATGGCTGATTTACCAACACCCGGCTCACCAATAAGGATCGGGTTGTTCTTTTTACGTCGTGATAAGATCTGTGAAACACGTTCAATCTCTTTTTCACGGCCAACAATCGGATCCAGACGGCCTTCTTCTGCGGCTTTGGTTAAGTCTCTGCCAAAGTTATCCAATACAGGAGTTTTGGATTTAATGTCAGATACCTTTTTGGGGCTGCTGAAACTTTCTTCCTCGCGGTAATCATCGTCACCACCTGTCGAAGCACTTCCCTGTGTTTCATCTCTGAAACCATTTTTGTTTACTTCAACTTCCTGTTTGAAAATCTCATAATTGATACTGTACTGCAGCAATATCTGTGAAGCGATATTGTCATCATCACGAAGAATAGAAAGCAGCAAATGCTCTGTTCCAATCAGATCGCTTTTGAATATCTTAGCTTCCAGATAAGTAATTTTTAAAACTTTTTCGGCTTGTTTGGTCAGTGGGATATTTCCCAGGTTGACAGTAACACTGGATGTACCCCTTACTGCGTCCTCGATTGAACGACGCAATTTAGATGTATCTACCCCAAGCGATTTTAATATTTTGATGGCCATTCCATCGCCTTCGCGAATCAGGCCTAACAAAAGATGCTCGGCGCCTATGTAATCGTGTCCTAATCTCAGGGCTTCTTCCCTGCTAAAGGAAATCACGTCTTTTACTTGTGGTGAAAATTTAGCTTCCATATGTATATTTTCTTAAACGGAACGCCCCTAAACTATAAAATATGTTTTAAAAACAAGCGTCGCCAATCCGATTTATTTTATCAACAATTACGCCATATAACGGATCACAGATTTCATTCCTGACGTTATTTCCTAAACTTACTAACTTTTGACACGAATAACAATTTAAATTTGTCCACGATCAGAAAATAAAAACTACTTCTAAGGTAGTTTAAATTATCATTGCTTTTTTCAGTGCCTCCGGTTTTGGGTGAATTGTCCCGTTAATGTAATGATTTTTGACATAAAACAGACCTGTCAATTTGTAAGTTCAAACACGATAACCCGTACAAAATGTCAGTTCTTTGTATTGGGTCTGGCCCTAAAGTATAAGATCATTTATAAATTTTATTTTGGCACAAAAAAGACGGTACCTTGTTTATATTTGTGGCTATCGGCAAAAACCCGGTTGAATTTCATATTCCATTGAATCGCCCCCGGCGGGCGTAAAACGTAAAAAACAAAAATGTCAGACGAAAAGATAATCTTCTCAATGGCGGGGGTAAATAAGATTTATCCCCCTCAGAAACAAGTGTTAAAGAACATATACCTATCCTTCTTTTATGGTGCAAAAATCGGTGTGATCGGTTTAAACGGATCGGGAAAGTCATCGGTACTAAAAATTATTGCAGGTCTGGACAAGGCTTTTCAGGGTGAAGTAGTTTTCTCCCCGGGTTATACAGTGGGTTACCTGGCACAAGAGCCTGAGCTGGACGAAAATAAAACTGTCCGTGAGGTTGTGGAAGAAGGTGTTGCCGAAATTACAGCGATCTTGAAGGAATATGAAGCAATCAATGAGCAGTTTGGTTTGCCTGAGGTATATGAAGATGCTGATGTGATGGATAAACTGATGGCGAAACAGGGTGAACTGCAGGATAAAATTGATGCAGTAAATGCCTGGGAGCTGGACAATAAGCTGGAGCGTGCAATGGATGCACTGCGCTGCCCTGATCCTGAGACTAAAATTGCTGTACTTTCTGGTGGCGAGCGCCGCAGGGTGGCCATGTGCCGTTTACTGCTGCAGGAGCCAGATGTGTTGCTGCTGGATGAGCCAACGAATCACCTTGATGCGGAGAGCATCGACTGGCTGGAGCAATTCCTGAAAGATTATAAAGGAACTGTAATTGCCGTTACCCACGACAGGTACTTCCTGGATAATGTTGCTGGATGGATCCTTGAACTTGACCGTGGAGAAGGTATTCCATGGAAAGGTAATTATTCATCCTGGCTGGACCAAAAAGCAAAACGCCTGGCCCAGGAGGAAAAAACTGAGAGCAAACGCCAGAAAACACTGGAAAGAGAGCTTGAATGGGTACGCATGGCACCAAAAGCGAGACATGCTAAATCTAAGGCACGTTTATCAAATTATGATAAACTGGCTTCGGAGGATTCGAGAGAAAGGGAAGACAAACTGGAGCTTTTCATCCCGGCAGGTCCGAGATTGGGTAATGTGGTGATTGAAGCCAACAACATCAGTAAGTCTTACGGTGATAAGATTTTATTTGAAAACCTGAGCTTCTCCCTGCCGCCTGCGGGTATAGTGGGAATTATTGGTCCGAATGGTGCTGGTAAGACAACGCTATTCCGTTTGATTACTGAACAGGAGACACCAGATGAAGGTACCTTTAGAGTTGGTGAGACCGTAGCCCTGGGTTATGTGGATCAGATGCACAACGATCTGCAGGGCGATAAAACTGTTTATGAAAACATTACCGATGGGTTGGATAACATACAGCTGGGTAATAAAGCAGTTAATGGCCGTGCTTATGTTTCAAAGTTCAACTTTAACGGTGGCGATCAGCAGAAAAAAGTAAATGTACTTTCTGGCGGGGAACGTAACAGGGTGCATTTAGCGATCACGCTAAAAAAGGGAGCAAATGTATTGCTGCTGGATGAGCCTACAAATGATATTGACGTGAATACCTTGCGTGCGCTGGAAGAAGCTTTGGAAAACTTTGGGGGTTGTGCAGTAGTGATCAGTCACGACAGGTGGTTCCTTGACCGTATCTGTACGCATATCCTGGCTTTTGAAGGAGACTCACAGGTTTACTTCTTTGAAGGTAACTACAGTGATTATGAGGAAAACCGCAAAAAACGCCTGGGTGATGTAACACCTCACCGCATAAAGTATAAAAAATTAGGTTAACTACTTCCGCCCGAAGTTTTGAAGGCGATAGTTGAAACTTAAAAGAAAATATCTGGTAATTTGATTGTACCGACTGTCGGTGATCGAATTATCAGATATGCTTCTAACCAGGTTATTTCCCTGGTTCAGCAAATCGTACGCCTCGAACTTAACCGTCCCCTGTCTATTCTTGAACAGGGTTTTTTCTATATTGAAATTTATCAGCATTGGGTTAGCCGCATTGAGTGAATAACCGGAGTTGATCCGCTTGGATACATCGGCATTAACGGCGATGGTTTTACTAAAATAGGTTCTTCCATTGATATTAAACTGCCATGTTTCTATGTTTTTTAACCTTAGGTAGGCAATAGCATATCGGTTGCTGCTGTAATTGTAGGTAGCATATCCTGATAAGGTAAGGCGACGCTGGTTCATGCGCAACCTGAGGGATTGGGAGAAATTGATATTCCGGTTGGTGTTTAATATCCCATTGGCAAATGAAACCATATTGATATAATCCCAGCTACCTTTAAGCTCTGCATTAAACTTGTTTTTGGCAAAGGGCACAGCATAGGAATATAAACTGCCCAGTAAGTATGCACCATTGGCATTTTCGAAATGCGTTTCCTGTTTGAGACTGTTCAGCGTGTCTCTCACAAGGATTACATTACTTACTACCTGATCTTCTACTACCGAACCATTCAAGGATAACATAAAAGAAGAGCCGGTTTCACTGCTAGTATGCTGATAGCTGAATGTTCCGGAATGGTTAAAGCTTGATTTCAGGTCTGGGTTACCAACGATAACGTTTTGGAGATTACTGATGTTGGGAACGGGCTGAAGCTGATAAAAATCGGGCGCGGTACTACTGCCTGTGTATACGAAGGCAAGGTTATCCCAGTCGGAAACATTGTAACTCACATTTATAATGGGCGACAGGTTAACCTCAAGGTGGTTGATCTTTATTTCGTTTCCCAGGTACTGTCCGGTAAGCTGGCTGGGCTGCGCGGTGATTCCAAGGCTATAGCTGAGTTCCTTTGCCTGGTATCGGTAACTTACAGAAAAACGTTGCAATAGAAAGGACGACGAATAGAGCGAACTAAGAGAATCGAGAACGGAGAGGTTGCCTAAACTATTTGCTAACCTGGTATACACGCTGTTTTTGGTTCTATTGTAAGTGAAGAAATACGCAAAATCAATATTCCTTTTTACGAGGGAGTCTTTATCTGATTTAAGAGGTTCACTGTACTTAAAATCCACAGAGACATTGTTGGTTCTGTTTTCAGTATCTACAAAACGGTTGACCAATGAATCTACTGGTTGCTGCATTCCGCCGCCATTGAAATAAGTGATCCTGTTGGCAAGGTCGTCCTCTACCTGGTTGATGCCTGTATTCATATTTACGCCGGCCGACATACTCCTGCCTGGTTTGAGCATACTTCTGGCCCAGGCAAAATTCCCCGAAAGGTTTGGTGTCTCGGCGTTGGATAAAGTATTGCTAAGCAAATCCTGTGTGATCAGACCCCGTCTTTGGGAGTTGATATTGGCACTTGATTGTTTATCTGCCAGTGAACCGGTAAGTGAAGCCTGAAAGTAACTCTTATCGGCGATTGACTGAATGTTAAAGTTAATGTTGTGGTTATTGTCTTTTGATTTACTCCGCGACTCCGACTGGTTAAAGATAGTACCACCGGGGTTGATGGTCTCAATAATATTGTATTGGTTGGACAGGTTTTTATTGAACGCATAATTGTAGCCTGCACTTGCGGTGATGCCATTGAAAAGTTTGTCCCGGTAATTGATGCCTGCAGCAGCTGACGTATTGATTCCCGCATCGTTATTGGTGTTGTTGGAGCTGCTGCTCAAGCCGATTTGTTTGGTATCTTCCCATAGGTTCCCATTGGCCTGTATGCCATAGCGGTGATCAGTTCCCCCGCTTAACATTGCATTACCGAAGGTTCCATTGTTTTGTCCGGCCTTAGTAACCAGGTTGAGCATTTTCTGTGACTCGCCGTTTTTGATTCCAGTGAAATTAGCTTCATCACCATAATCATTGATAATTTGAATTTTGTCTACTACGTTGGCGGGGAGCTGACTGATAAAATCCTTGACGCTGTTGGTAAAAAAATCTTCGCCATTGACCCTCAGTTTCTCGAGTGGTTTGCCCATGGTAGTTGCGTTGCCATTCATGTCGATCTCTACCCCGGGCAATTGCCTTAACAGGTCTTCTACCCTGTCGTTTTCTGAGACCTGATAAAAAGCTGCATTATACTCGATGGTATCTTTCTTCAGTTGGATCGGTTTATCGCGGCCACTAATGATCACCTCATCCAGCAGATTGGATTCTTCATGCAGCATAATCAGCCCGATATTCATCAGTTGTTGCCCTTCCCTGAAAGTGTAAGATTTATTGAAAGGTTTATAGCCAACCCGCATGATCAGCAGGGATATAAAATCACTTTTAACACCAGAGAACAGAAATCTGCCGCGGCCGTCCGTTACAGAATTGAGCGTGTCTTTACCGGCGATGATAAATACATCTGCACCGGACACCTCTTCCCGCAGCGAATCAATTACCAGGCCCGTAAGCCGGCGCTGTTGTTCCTGTGCAGAGGCGACGGAGGAGAAAAAGAGCAAAAAGGAGTGGAATAAAATTATACATTTTAAATGACCAAAAATTTCAGAAGATTTAAAATATTCAATCATTCGTTATGCAATCCACCGGGGCCTTTTTTCAATAATAGCTACCTGCAAGAGGATAAGCCACTGGGTACCCTTTTGACAAGTAATAACATTTGTCCTAAAATTAAACGAATATTTAAGAAAACAAGGAAGTTTCCGGTATTTAAAACAAATCTGTGCTAAATACCTTTTGGAACAGCTGTTTTTTCTGGTCTCGGACCTCTTTTATAGATCACCAGGCCATTGAGGAAATTACGCAGGATCTGATCACCACAAGGCTTAAAATTGGGGTGGTCTTCGCTTCTGAAAAATGATCCCAGTTCGCTTTTGGTTACTTTGAAATTTACCAGTTCGAGGATTTTGATAATATCCTCGTTAGTAAGTTCTAGTGCTACACGCAGTTTTTTTATGATATCGTTATTGCTCATGATTACATTGCTATTTCAATTTTAACCTTTTTATTTTTTATCCTCTCATCGCGTAAGGCATTAAGGACTTTGCCTACCATGTTTCGTTTGATGGCTACATAGGAACTCTGATCTTTGACTTCGATTAGCCCGACATCATCTTTTTGTAAGCCGCCTTTTTTAAGGAGCAGTCCAACGATGTCAATTTTATTGACTTTATCTTTTTTCCCCGCGGCGATATAGAGTGTTTGCCATTGGCTGTCTTTTGGCAGCTGATAATTACTTTTTAGTTTTTCTACCTCGATATCAGTTTTGAGGAAGGGATATTTTTCCTCTGCAGTCATGATCAAATAGGCTGTTCCCTTTGCATTCATACGTGCAGTACGGCCATTCCGATGTAAAAATGCATCTTCGGTGTAGGGCAACTGATAATGGATGATACATTCAATTTCGGGGATATCCAGACCGCGGGCCGCCAGATCGGTAGTAATCAGAATCTTTATACTTCCGTTTCTGAATTTAAGCAGGGCACGTTCCCGTTCATCCTGCTCCATACCACCGTGAAATATATCATGTGCGAGGTCTTTATCAATCAGAAGATCGCTGATGCGGTCTACCGTTTCGCGGTGGTTACAGAAAATAAGAATAGTCTGTGTGCCTACTTTGCAGATAAGATCAAAAAGGGTATCCAGTTTGTCTTCGGCGGTGCTGATGATTTTCTTTAATTTTAGATCGGGTGCTACCTTCACATCTTTGAGGAAGTTAACTTCTACAGGTGCTTTTACTCCGGTAAAATCAGGAATTTCGCTCATGGCCGTAGCGGAGGTAAGCATACGCTGCTGCAGCGACCTGAGCTGACCGATGATATAGGCCATATCTTCCTGAAAACCAAATTCAAGTGCTTTATCAAATTCATCCAGGATAAGGGTATGGATTTCCGATTCGTCGAAGTTCTCGTGTCTGAGGTGGTAGGCAATTCTTCCTGGCGTACCAATCAGTACTGCCGGTGGCTGTTCCAGGTTATTGCGTTCAATTTTTACGGGGTGACCGCCATAGCAACAGTTTACTTTGAAGCCGGTCCCCATAAGTTTAAAAACCTGCTCAATCTGCAGTGCGAGTTCTCTGGAAGGAACCAGGATCAAAGCCTGCACGCCTTTGCTGGTAGTTTTCAGGTTTTGTAAAACCGGCAGCAGAAAGCCTATTGTTTTACCCGAACCTGTCGGAGCGAGTAAAACAATATCCTTTCCTTTATTTGCCGCAGCAAGAGCTGCCTGCTGCATATCATTTAAAGAAGTGATTTTTAAATTACCCAATACCTTTTCTAACATCATGGCGCAAAGATAAGGGAATTAAGCTAAGAATAGCCCAAAAGAAATGGGCCGCTATTTGAAAGCTGATTAGTTATTCTGACATAAATTTACGCCTGATTCTGGCCATTCTGAGCTGGGCTTTCTTTTCTAGTTTCATCAGCATTTTGCCTCTCTTATACATCCAGGAAGTAACTTTATGGTTTGCCTCCTGTATTGGGGAGTAGATTTTTTCCTCCAGGATGTCCAGATACTTGGCATTAGACCTGCTTTGCTGCATGAGGTAAAATTCGTTCATTAGTTCTGTGTTCATCTTAATCCGGGTTTAAATAAGCGATCAGTTAATATTATGAGAACGTATGGCAATTGATAATTTTCCGCTTGCCTTATATTAAATATAGATATATTCTTTAGTTACAACAAATAGCCGCTAAAGTTGTTCTATAACTATCAAAAATACACACTTAATGGCTAGACACACCTATCAGACAGGAATTATCGGAAACTGTGCTTTTCTTGCACATGTAAATAAAAATACAAACATAGATTGGTTATGCTGGCCTCGATTTGACAGTTCATTTGTTTTTGGCGGCCTGCTTGATAAAGAACAAGGAGGAGAGTTTTCTATCCTTCCTGAGGGCGAGTTTGACTCAGAGCAGCATTATCTGGAAAACACAAATATTCTGGTTACGGAAATCAGCAATGCGGAAGGTAAATATAAGATTACTGATTTTGCACCAAGGTTTTTCCAGTACGAACGTTATTACAAACCATTGATGCTGATCCGCAAGATCGAACCAGTGGAAGGAAATCCAAGAATAAAAGTAACCTGCAAACCGGTCTACGAATATGGCAGCGGCCGACAGAAAAGCTCAAGAGGCAGCAATCACATTCAGTTTACGGGAAGTGATCAGCACATGCAACTGAGCACAAATATCTCGATGTCTTACATTGAGGATGAAAAGTATTTCACTTTAAATGATGTAAAATATTTGATCCTGACTTATGGTTATAACCTGGAGGCACCTATTGAAAGTACTGCTGAAAGGTTCCTGATAGAAACCAGGAAATATTGGAGAACATGGATCAAACACTCCACGATAGCTGGCTTTCATCAATCGCTGGTTATCCGCTCTGCGCTGGTACTCAAAATTCACCAGTATGAAGACACCGGGGCCATTATTGCGGCAAGTACGACCAGCCTTCCTGAGTCGCCGGGCAGTACACGTAACTGGGATTACCGCTATTGCTGGATGAGAGATACGTATTATGTGATCACTTCTCTAAACCATATTGGCCATTTTGAAGAGATGGAAAGGTATTTCAACTACATCACTGATATCTCTTTCACGGACGACAAGCGCTATCAGCCGCTATTTGGTATCGCTGGCGAGCGGGTATTGACTGAACGTATCCTTACGAACTTAAAGGGCTACGAAGGCAACCAGCCAGTGCGTATAGGAAATCAGGCTTTCGAACATATTCAAAATGATATATACGGCCAGGTATTGATTTCCATGCTGCCTTTATATTCTGACAACAGATTTATTTTTAGCGAGCGGAAGGACTCAAGTAAATGGCTCGACTACCTGCTGACTAAGATTGAACATACAATTGATGAAAAGGATGCAGGGATCTGGGAGTTCAGGAACATGGCAAACATCCATTGTTATACAAATCTGTTTCAGTGGGCAGGTGCCAAGGCGGCGCTGAAGATGGCGAAGATTATTGGTAACCGCGAGTTCGAAGACAGGGCTGCACAACTTATTGAGCGGGCCTCTGCACATATTGAAGCTTGTTATGACCCGGAGAGAAAGGTATATAACCATGCCGTTGGCAGTGCGCATCTTGATGCCAGTACCTTACAGCTGATCCTGATGAATTACCTGGATCCGGATTCTCAGCGGGCAAAAGATCACCTGATTGCATTGGAGCAGGAGCTGAAAGGCGAAAATGGATTATTCTACCGTTACCGCCATACCGATGATTTTGGCAAACCAAAAACTACCTTCCTTATCTGTGCCTTCTGGTACGTGGAGGCACTGGCTATAGTTGGCCGTGTGGATGATGCCGTTGAGGCTTTTGAATCACTGATCAGTTATGGCAATCACCTTGACCTGTTCGCCGAAGATGTAGATGAGAAAGATGGCAGTCAGTGGGGTAACTTCCCGCAAGCTTACAGCCATGTAGGACTGATGAATGCTGCCCATAGAATTGCTATAAAATTAGACAGGCCCGTTTTCCTTTAGGAAACGGACCTGTTAAATTATGAATTGCGGCAATAGCTGCCTAGTTTATTGAAACACTGGTTTGTGTGGCAGACAAGGTCTTTAACAATTCGCGCACTTCGGTATAATCCCTTAAATAATAACGGGCAGCTGAAATATTGCTGCCTATTTTAATGGTATAGGCTTTGGGAGATAAGGCCTTGAAAATATCTTCATCCGTATGGTCATCTCCAAGGGCGATGATGAAATTAGGATCTTTTCCGTATAACCAGCTCAGCGTAGCTTTGCCTTTATTCACTTCTATATTTTTAAATTCTATTACCTTATTGCCAGGCATCATTTGCAAACCTTTATCAGCTACGGTAGTTTTTAGGTGATTGATGATTTCGTTGGCCCGCAGTTCACCTAAACCCTCTTCTACCCTTCTGTAATGCCAAACGAGGGAATAACTCTTATCTTCGATGAATGAACCTGGGGTACGGTCTGTATAGGTATCCAGCACGGTTCTCACTTCTTTTTTCCAGCCATCTGTGAGTAACGGCAAAGATCTCCATTCTTCCTGGTAATGTTTGTGCCATGCACCATGTTCGGCGATAAGATCGAGATTGAGATGTCCGAACCATTCTTCTAAAGTTTCATGTCTCCTGCCGCTCACGATTACCACTCTGTTAAGTGGATCTGAGGACAGCGCTTCGAGAATGCTGTAAAGTTCTGCATCCGGCGAAGCTTTATCAATATTACTGCTAAAACCGACTAACGTTCCATCATAATCAAGAAAAATAAACCTGTCGTTGGTTGCAGCATAATCTGCCGCAATTTGTTCTCTTACGGCTCTGATAGCGTGTTTGGTAAGCAGGGATTCCTGCATTTCTTTTACTTCTTCTAATTTGTTCATAAAATTCTTTACCCAAAAATGTATGTCAAACTTGGAGACCATACTTTTCATGATGGTCATTCTCGTTTTCTGCTCCTCCTGTGGCATATTTAATGCCTGCACGATAGAGCGCATTACATCACCTATATTGTTAGGGTTTACAATTAAGGCATCGTTTAATTCTTTTGAGGCTCCCGCCATCTCACTTAAGATCAGCACACCATTATCATTAGCCCGACTAGCGATATACTCTTTGCTTACCAGGTTCATTCCGTCGCGCATTGGCGTTACCAGACATACATCAGCACAGGAATAGAGTGCAGAGAGGAATTCAATAGGAAATGAACGGTAAAAGTAATGCACAGGTAACCAATTAAGGGTTCTGTAGTGGGCATTGATATTTCCAACCAGCTGATCGATCTGATCGCGGAGTTCCTTATACTGTGGAACGGTATCCCTTGAAGGTACCACGATCATATATAAAGATAATTTGTCAACATATTCAGGGTGCATCTTTAACAGCAGGTCGTAAGCCTGCAAACGCTGCAATATCCCTTTGCTATAGTCGAGCCGGTCGATCGTTAATACGAGCTTACTATCGCCCATAGTTTCTTTAATGGATTGAACGTGTTCCAGAACCGCCGGATCATGTGTGAGGCTGGCAAATTTATCGGCATCAATCCCCATTGGGAAAGATTCCACTACAATCTGCCTGTTTTTATGTGTAATTAAATTATCTGAAATTTTGGCCGGCGATAAGCGGGCGGCTGCGCTGAGGAAATGCCGGACATCATCAAAAGTGTGAAATCCGAGCAGGTCTGCGCCAAACATTCCACTGATCAGCTCTTCCCTCCAGGGAATAAGGCGGAAAATCTCGTAAGAAGGGAAAGGAATATGCTGGAAAAACCCAATAATAACATTAGGCTGGACAGAACGGATCATTTCCGGAAGCAATAATAGCTGGTAATCGTGAACCCAAATGGTATCCCCTTCGTTGAGGTGGGTGTTTACGATATCTTTAAACTTTTCGTTCACCCTTTGATAGAAACTCCAGTACTCCTGCTCAAAGTTGGCGTAGGTAACCATGTAATGGAAAACCGGCCATAGGACTTCATTGGAAAATCCTTCATAATAAAGGTTGATCTCGTCTGGTGTTAGAAAAACAGGAATGAGATTAAGCTCGGCAAGTTTTTCTGTAACTTCCTGCTGGCGCTCTTCCGGGACATCAATCCCAGGCCATCCTATCCATATATTTTCACCTTTTTTGTATACTGACCCCAGACCGGTTGCCAGCCCTCCCTCACTCGGACTCAGGAAATATTCCCCATCAGTTTCAACTATTTTAACGGGTAACCTATTTGAGACTATAATTGTTTTGTTTACCATATTATATGGTAAACAACGGTTGGCATTGTCATATTGTTTGATTTTTCTGACTATTAAGCAAAAACACCAAGGCACCCGGATAGCGGTCAAAATGTCCCAAATGTTGACAACCTACTGATTGTTAGCAAATAAACAACAGATATTTAATGTATCTTTAACATAATCAACCTATTTTTAGGAAACCTGAATACGGGTTGTTACCCTAACACCAATAACGTATGACCTGGAAAAAATTTAACGGTGAAGTGATCCACTCGCCGATCTTAGAAGAAGTAGAACAAGCAATCATCAGGGAAACAGCCAATGGTTTCCATCTTAAAGTTTGCATCGGCACCGACTCTCAGGTGAAAGGAGCCTCCACAGATTTTGCGACAGTAATTGTTTTGCTAAGGGAGCATCATGGGGGTTTCATGTATATCCATCAGGAGAGATCTTTGCAGAAGATGAGCATTAAGGAACGGATGTTGGTTGAAGTGCAAAAATCTATTGAAACAGCTTATGCCGTATGCGACCTGCTGGATCTCTATGATGTGGACCTGGAAGTGCATGCAGACATCAACACGAGCCCAATGTTTAAGTCGAACAAGGCGTTGAATGAAGCCATGGGATATATCCTGAGTATGGGTTTCATTTTCAAAGCAAAACCTGAGGCTTTTGCCAGCTCTACCTGTGCGGATAAAATGGTTCACTAAGTGCAATAGAATTTTAAAAAAGCAAAAACCCCCAGCATAAATTATACTGCGGGTTTTTGTAGATGTATAAATCTGAGGGTTTATGCTGTGAGATCGTGCCTGATTTCTTCACCACTTGAGGCCATGATCAATGTGCCCTGAGAGTATTTCTCATTGTGCTGACTCACATCAAGTCCTTCTTCTTCTTCTTCAGAACTTACGCGGATCGGCTGAATAAAGTTGATAAGTTTGAAAATCAGGAAGGAAACAACAAAACTGAATATCGCTGATACTAACAGACCTTTAACCTGGGTAAGGAAAAAATCAAAGTTACCATAGAACCAACCATCTACTCCTTGCGGGTTGACTGTTTTTGTTGCGAAAACACCTGTAAGTAACATGCCAACCATACCACCTAAACCATGGCAAGGGAATACATCCAATGTATCATCCAATGTTGTTTTATGTTTCCATGTTACTGCAAGGTTGGAAATGATTGCCGCTGTAACACCAATAAAAATACTATGAGGAATGGCGACAAAACCGGCACCAGGAGTAATAGCCACGAGACCTACTACCGCACCAATACAAAACCCTAGGACTGATGGCTTTCTGCCTCTTAACACATCAAAAAACATCCATGATAACCCTGCTGCACCAGCGGCGATATTTGTAGTGGCAAATGCCGACACCGCGAGACTGCCCGAGCCTAGTGCAGATCCTGCATTGAAACCGAACCAGCCGAACCATAAAAGCCCCGTGCCGATCAATACATAAGGGATATTGGAAGGTGGAATTTCCTGACGGTCCTGGTGCACCTTTCTTCTTTTCAAAACGATGGCACCGGCAAGTGCAGCCATACCAGCAGAAATATGCACAACGGTACCCCCGGCAAAATCCAGTACACCCATTTTAAACAGGATTCCATCGGGATGCCAGGTCCAGTGTGCCAGTGGAGAATAGACAAACAGGGCAAATAAGACAATAAATAATATGTAAGATGTAAAACGTATACGTTCTGCCACCGCACCTACAACAAGACCTGGGGTGATAATGGCAAACATCAGCTGGAAAAGCGAGAATAAGGTTAATGGAATTGTTGGTGCCATTACCCATGAAGGTCCTGAATTTACACCCTGAAAAAATAAGAATGTTCCCGGATTACCAATCAATCCTTTGATGCTTTCACCAAAAGCAAGGCTGAATCCTACGGTTACCCATAAAACGCTGATGACTCCAGCAGAAACAATACTTTTGATCATGGTTGACAGAACATTTTTTCTGTGCACCATACCACCGTAAAAGAAGGCAAGACCTGGTGTCATCAAAAAGACAAGTGCAGTTGCTACCATTATCCACCCTACATCAGCAGCATTATATTTACCCTCATCAAAATTTGGATGCAGAGGGACGAATAAAGCTGCTATCGCTACAATCGCAAGAATTACGAATGGCACTACCTGCTTGAACATAATTTTATTCATGAAAATTTGATTTTATAGATTTTAAGATAATTTTAAATAGTTCATCTAACCAAAACAGCTAATAAATTCCATAAAGATAATTATAAAGTATATTCCTTCAAAATTTACCTAATTAATTGGGCTAATTATTGAATTTAGTATAAAAAATAGGGTTTAAAATTACGATAATGAAATTTACAGCGGCTAATATGAATATTATTCAGCTAAATTTTCAAAAAAAAGCAAACATTAATTATCAAAAACTGTTTCCAACGACTACAAAGTGGTCATGATAAAAATAGAAAAGCAAACAAATTAAATAATTCAGGGTTCTTAAGGGTATTGTGCCTAAGCCATAAATTATGAAATCCTACCACCTTAAATTTTCTCAGCAATTACCGATGAGCCTTGAAGAGGCCTGGGATTTCTTTTCCTCCCCTATGAACCTGGCGAAGATTACGCCGAAAGAAATGGCATTTACAGTGACTTCAGAGATGGAGGCGGACCAGAAAATGTACCCGGGAATGATCATTACCTATAAGGTTTCTCCGGTAGCGGGAATTAAATTGAATTGGATGACAGAAATTACGCAGGTAGCGGAGCATCAATATTTTATTGATGAACAGCGTTTCGGCCCTTACAAATTCTGGCATCACCAGCATCATTTTAAGGCCATTCCTGGTGGTGTGGAAATGAATGACATCCTTACCTATGGCTTGCCGATGGGAATTTTTGGAAATATTGCTAACAGCCTGTTTGTAGCCAGCAAGCTGCAGGAGATCTTTAGTTTCAGAAAACAGAAGGTAACAGCGCTGTTTGGGGCTTACACCAACGCCGGAACGTAAGCTGATCCCTGTACCACTCCCCTTTTTTCGATTTCTTTATCGATATAAGTCTGAATTGCAGATTTGTTCAAGCCCCAGTTAGGTGCGATGAGCAAATCCCAGTCAGAAATACCAAATAAACGCTGAATAACTATATCTGGACGCAGCAATGGGATAAGCTTGCACAAGAGGTCTGTATATTCTTCTAAGCTAAAAAGCTTAAAGGGTTCTTTCTTATACTTTACGCCCATAATGGAACCTTCTACGATATGAAGGTGGTGGAATTTCACAAATTTAATCTGCGGGAATCTATTGATTTCATGAATATACCCCAACATCATCTCTTCAGTTTCCCATGGGAAGCCGAAGATGGTGTGTACACAAAGGTCGAGCTTAGTATTTTCCAGCAACTGTACGGCAGCAACAAATTCGCCATGACTGCAGCCTCTGTTGATCTGATCCAGCGTTTCATCGTAGATAGACTCCATGCCCATCTCCAGGTCTACGTCAAAACGATCTGCATAACTTTCAAGCAGGGCTACCTTTTCTGCATCGATACAATCCGGGCGTGTGCCTACAGAAAAGCCTACCACGTCATGCGTATTGATAGACAGTGCTTCATCATACATCATTTTTAAATAATGTACAGGCGCATAGGTATTGGTATTGGGCTGGAAGTAAACAATAAATTTGTCTGCCTTATAAAAACCTTTACCACGTTCCATTCCCTGCTCCAGCTGCTCACGTATAGTTGGCAATTTCCTGGACAGTTCCGGGGTAAAGGAATCAACATTACAATAGGTACATCCGCCATAGCCTTTACTTCCATCGCGGTTTGGACAGGTAAATCCACCGTCAACAATTACTTTAAATACCCGTTGTCCCTTGTACTTTTCTTTAAGGTGAGTACCGTAATTATTATATCCTTTTATACCTGAATCTAGTGGAGTTCCCAATTGCTTAATGTTTTGCGCAAAAATACAGCTTTTAATCTACACTTGATGACACATAAAAGCAAGATTTGAAAATGCAGCGCTCTCCAGCCAGGCTAGTGCTTGCTTATACCTTTTCTTCTGTGGGCTTGGAAATGTAGTAAACAGGTATCCCGGCGAGCATAATTAATACACCCCATCCGCAGGTGCTAAACCTGGTAATCAGCAAGGCTATGCAGATTGCTGAAGCGACAACGATATATATAATAGGGATTACCGGATAGCCGAATGCTTTATACGGTCGTGCTACATCAGGCCTTTTCCTACGAAGAATAAAAATCCCACAAATGGTTAGGATATAAAATATGATGACGATGATCATGACAAAATCAAGTAAATCGCCATAGCGTCCGGTGAGGCATAGCAACGAAGCCCATATACATTGAAACCATAACGCCCATGCGGGAACACTCGACTTGTTAAGTTCAGCAGCCTTTTTGAAAAAAAGACCATCTTTTGCCATGGTGTAATAAACCCTCGCACCAGCCATGATTAACCCATTATTACAGGCGAAAGTGGATATCATAATCATGATGGCGATGATTTTTGTACCAATGCCTCCAAAAATATATTGGGCAGCGGCAACAGCTACACGGTCAGACTTGGCGAAGGCAATTTCGTTTAATGGCATTACTGCTACATACATCAGGTTGGCAGAGATATAAATTAAGGTAACGATGAATGTTCCAAAGAACAAACTTAAGCCCACATTACTCTCGGGATTTCTGATCTCGCCTGCAATGAAGGTTACACCTACCCAGGCATCACTTGAAAATAATGATCCTACCATTGAAGCAGCAATACCAGTAAGCAGGGCACCACCCCCTATGGAAATCCATGAACCCCCATCAGCGGAAAAGGCTTTGGGGCTCCATGCATCGGTCCAGTTGGCATTCCAGACTTCGGTATTTGCAGCCATGAAAAGTCCGCCGACAACCAATCCGAGCAGTGAGAGGATTTTAATGATGGTCATGAAGGTCTGCAGCATCTTGCCGTCTTTTACACCGCGGCTATTGATATACGTTAACAGGATGATAGTAACAATTGATACAAGCTGAGCGGCGCTGAGATGAAAAGAGCCAATTTCATATAAGATATTGGTTTCACTGAAGGGCTCATATAGGTAAGCGGCAAACTTGGAGAATGCCACACCAACCGCCGCAATGGTACCAGTTTGGATAACCGCGAAAAAGCTCCAGCCATATAAAAATGCGATGAGTTTATTGTAGGCTTCTTTTAGATAGACGTATTGTCCGCCTGCTTTAGGAAACATGGCACTCAGTTCACCATAACTCACGGCAGCGAACATGGTAATTAAACCCGACAATACCCAAATCAGGATCAGCCAGCCGGCAGAGCCTACTTGTCTTACAATATCGGCACTAACGATAAAGATTCCTGAGCCAATCATGGAACCCACTACCAGCATGGTTCCGTCCAGCAGCCCAAGTTCTCTTTTAAATGAGGTATCCTGATTTTCCTGATTCATTATTTTGTCTTGTTTTATTGATTGCGTTATTGCTAAACTAAGTCATTTTAATATAGCGCTAATATATTAAATAAAAGGACAAATTATAAAATAACGAGCAGGTCTTGAACGATAAGAAATAGCCCGAAGTACAGGGTTAATTATTATAAGAAACTGAGTGTGCTGATAGTTTTGAATTAATTTGGCAATCTGAGAAACTCTCTTAAATTTGTATAGAGAGATACTTATGTACCTCATTCTGAGCAACCAAATATAAACATCATATGAATTTTTTACAGCTAAATTTAGTCAATCTCATTCCCGTATTCGGTTTGATTGGGATTTTGGTCATGCTTTTTCAGAGTTCCTGGGTAAGCCGTCAGGATGCGGGGGACAAAAACATGTCTGAGCTTGCCGGGCACATTGCCGATGGCGCCATGGCATTTCTCAGGGCAGAATGGAAAGTACTCAGCTATTTCGTCATTATTGCAGGTATATTACTGGCCTGGTCGGGCACGCTGAAAGGCAGTGCTGAAAACCCTTTACATTCCAGTCCGGTGATTGCCCTGGCTTTCCTGATTGGCGCTGTGTTCTCTGCATTTGCAGGCTATATCGGCATGCGTATTGCCACTAAGGCAAATGTAAGAACAACACAAGCGGCCAGGACAAGCCTGGCACAGGCACTAAAAGTTTCCTTCAGGGGAGGTACGGTGATGGGCTTTGGTGTTGCCGGGCTAGCGATTCTGGGACTTGGAAGTTTATTTATTATCCTCTATCATACCTTTGTACATCCGGGCGGTGCCGAATCTGCTGCCGAGTTAAAAAAAACAATAGAGGTACTGGCGGGATTTTCGCTTGGCGCGGAGAGCATTGCATTATTTGCGAGAGTTGGTGGCGGAATATATACCAAGGCGGCTGATGTAGGTGCAGACCTGGTAGGGAAAGTTGAGGCAGGAATCCCGGAAGATGATGTCAGGAATCCGGCGACGATTGCAGATAATGTGGGCGACAATGTTGGCGATGTGGCAGGCATGGGCGCAGATTTATTTGGGTCCTATGTGGCTACTATTCTGGCGACGATGGTATTGGGCCAGGAAATCTTTTCTGCTGATAAGTTTGGAGGAATGGCCCCTGTGCTGTTACCCATGCTGATTGCAGGCCTGGGCTTAGTACTGTCGATTATATCCTCACTTTTTGTAAAGATCAAAAAGGAAAGTGACAATGTACAGAACGCATTAAACCTGGGCAACTGGCTATCTATTCTGCTGACTGCTGTAGCATCTTATTTTGCAGTGAAGTGGTTGTTACCAGAAACCATGTCTATCAGGGGCTTTCAGTTCACATCTATTGCTGTATACTACTCTATATTGGTAGGTTTAGTTGTGGGTACATTAATGAGCCTGATCACGGAGTATTACACGGCAATTGGTAACCGCCCGGTGAACACTATTATCCAGCAATCTTCTACAGGCCATGCTACAAATATCATCGGGGGACTTTCCGTAGGCATGGAATCTACCGTGTTACCCATACTGGTGCTGGCGGCAGGTATTTATGGTTCATATTATTTCGCCGGTTTTTACGGTGTTGCAATAGCTGCCGCGGGTATGATGGCTACTACGGCAATGCAACTGGCAATTGACGCTTTTGGTCCGATTGCCGATAATGCTGGTGGAATTGCAGAGATGAGCGGTTTACCAAAAGAAGTGAGGGAACGCACGGATATTCTGGATGCGGTGGGTAATACTACTGCGGCCACGGGAAAAGGTTTTGCTATTGCTTCGGCAGCATTGACATCGCTGGCTTTGTTTGCGGCTTTCGCCGGGATATCAGGAATTACCTCAATAGATATTTATAAGGCGAATGTGCTGGCAGGTTTATTTGTTGGCGGGATGATTCCTTTTATATTTTCTGCGCTGTGTATTTCTGCCGTCGGCCGGGCCGCAATGGCGATGGTACAGGAGGTAAGGCGACAGTTTAAAGAGATTCCGGGAATTATGGATTACAAAGCTAAACCTGAATATGAAAAATGTGTGGCCATATCAACAGAAGCATCAATCCGGGAGATGAGAATGCCGGGAGCAATTGCGCTGATTGTACCGGTGGTAGTAGGTTTTTGCTTTGGGCCCGAAGTACTGGGAGGATTACTGGCGGGGGTGACCGTATCTGGTGTGTTAATGGGAATTTTTCAATCAAATGCCGGCGGAGCCTGGGATAATGCGAAAAAGTCATTTGAAAAAGGCGTATTGATTAACGGAGTGATGGAATTTAAGGGATCTGAACCACATAAAGCTTCGGTAACCGGCGATACAGTGGGAGATCCCTTCAAAGATACGTCCGGCCCCTCGATGAATATCCTGATCAAACTCATGTCTATCGTTTCTCTAATCATTGCACCGCATATTGCCGTTGGAATTAACTATAATATTAAATCAGAAGTAAAAAAAGAGATACAAATCAGCAAATCACTCAATTCCAGTAGTAATATCTACACAGATACATTGAAAAGCGTCACAGATACACTAATAAATCATTAATAAATCTTATCATTGTTCTGAATAAAAGGGATTTCCAGTAAAAATCCCTTTTACATTTAGATTTTTTTTATTTAGGTTTGAATTTGGATTCATCCTGATAAAAAATAAAAAAACTTAAATTCAAACTAACTTATGTTATTTAAAAAATCTATTCCACAACTACTAGCTGAAGCTAATGAGAGTGGTGAGGGAACGTTAGTACGGTCCTTAACCAGTTTCAACTTAGTGGCCCTGGGTGTTGGTGCTATTATCGGTGCAGGATTGTTCTCGCTTACGGGTATTGCCGCTGCAGATAATGCGGGCCCTGCCGTTATCCTTTCATTTGTAATTGCAGCAGTCGGATGTGGCTTTGCCGGACTTTGCTACGCAGAATTTGCCTCAATGATACCTGTAGCAGGTAGTGCATATACTTATTCCTATGCTACAATGGGAGAATTTATGGCCTGGATCATAGGATGGGATCTGGTATTGGAGTATGCCCTTGGTGCTGCAACGGTAGCGGCCAGCTGGTCACAATATTTTTCCCAGTTCATAGAAGGCTTTGGAATCCATTTTCCTGCTACCTTATTACATGGACCATGGGACAAAGTAGATGTAGGCGGTGTGATGACCAATGCAGGTGGGATGATCAATCTTCCGGCAATTATCATCGTTTGTTTACTGTCCCTTCTATTAATGAAAGGAACCGGAGAATCTTCTGCGGTAAACAATGTTCTGGTAATTGTAAAAGTTGCCGTGGTTTTGGTATTTATCGCATTGGGCTGGGCTTTCATCAACCCTGCCAACCACCACCCTTTTATTCCGGTAAACCTTGGTGAAGAGGCTGTAAAGTCGGGCACGAAAGGCTTCTTTGAATTTTTTGCCAGTGACGAGTTTGGGCATTTTGGTATTAGCGGTATCCTTCGTGGTGCTGGTGTTGTATTTTTTGCCTTCATTGGGTTTGACGCTGTAAGTACAGCGGCTCAGGAAGCTAAAAATCCACAAAAAGGTATGCCAATTGGTATTATTGGTTCATTAGTGGTGTGTACATTGTTATATGTATTGTTCTCATACGTAATGACTGGTCTGGAGAACTACACTAAATTTGCAGGTGATGCAAAACCGGTAGCTACAGCCTTTGCACAAACAGGATATACGTTCTTAAACAAATTCCTGATCGTGGCTATCCTTGCAGGTTATACCTCAGTAATCCTGGTAATGCTATTGGGTCAGAGCCGTGTATTTTATAGCATGAGTAAAGATGGCCTGTTGCCTAAAATCTTCTCAGACTTACACCCTAAGAATCAGACGCCATGGAAAACAAACATGATGTTCATGGTATTTGTGAGCGTATTTGCAGGTTTTGTTCCTGTTTCTGACCTAGGGCATATGGTTAGTATCGGTACTTTATTTGCCTTCTCTCTGGTATGTATTGGTGTATTGATTTTAAGAAAATCTGATCCGGATTTGGTAAGACCATTCCGTACGCCATGGGTTCCAGTAGTTCCAATATTGGGAATCGTGGTTTGTGTGGCTATGATGGCCTCGCTTCCTAAAGAAAGCTGGGGACGCTTAGCCATCTGGATGGCATTAGGTATCGCTATCTACTATGCTTATGGCAAGAAAAACAGCAAGATTAGAAATGAATATGAAGGAACGTTAAAACCATAGAAAACCCTCATTCATTACGATAACAAAAAAGCCACTTCGATAAGTGGCTTTTTTGTTAAAATCAGTTTACATTTACATCAAACTCAAGTTATGGAATTTACTTTCAGCCAGATATTATCCACGTCAATGGTATTATTCGCGATCATTGATATCTTAGGTTCCATCCCTGTAGTCATACAGTTGCGCCGCAAAACGGGGCATATAGAATCTGAAAAGGCTACCCTGGTAGCTACTGCTCTGATGATAACTTTCTTGTTCGCCGGTGAGGGCTTACTGAAGGTGATTGGCCTGGATGTAGAATCCTTCGCCATAGCAGGTTCGCTGGTTATTTTCTTCATCGCGATGGAGATGGTGCTGGGATTGAGCATTTTCAAAGAAGAGGCTCCGGAAACGATTTCCATAGTTCCGCTGGCCTTTCCCTTGATCGCAGGAGCAGGCTCCATGACTACGTTGTTGTCTCTGAAGACAGAGTATGCAACACAAAACATCATTGTGGGCATACTCATCAATATGATGTTTGTATACTTTGTGTTGAAGAACACAGAGCGACTGGAGAAACTATTTGGCAAGTCTGGACTGAATGTATTGCGCAAAGCCTTTGGCGTGATCCTGCTGGCTATCGCGATTAAGCTATTCAGAAACAATACAGGCTTATAGTTTTACTGTTTAATCAGGCGTGCAATAAACATGGTATCTGCTTTATCATTGTAGCCTGTAATGGACTGCATGCTTTCTAATTTTAACGGAAGCTGCGCCAGCAACTCATTCACCACATCTTCATTCTCTGATTTAAACACGGAGCAGGTAATATAAATTAAAGGTTTACCTGGCTTTAAGTACTTCAGGACATTGGTGGCAATTGTCTTCTGCAGTCCCGCGAAGAAAGCTACTTTATGCTCCTCAAAATGACAGAGCATCTCTGGTGTACGCCCCCAGGTACCTGAGCCTGTACATGGGGCATCAAGCAAGATGCCATCAAAAGAATAATCATGCAGGTCTTGTTCATTATTAAGCTGCAGATCAAGAACCTTCTTCTGATACTTCTTTAGGCCCGCAGCTTGAAAGCGCTCATCAAGATTATGTAGGCTATTCTCTCTGACGTCGCTTACCAACAACTGTATCTTAGGCGCCATACTGTGCAGCAACAAAGATTTCCCGCCTGATGCAGCGCAGCAGTCCCACCAGTAGTCGTAAGTTTCGGGAAGAAAATATTCTCCGGTTTTTTGCGATGACAGATCCTGCACCTGATATTGCTGCTGATCTTTGAGAAGATGCTCCAGCTTGGTCCCGTTGGGCAGCGCAAAGCTGCGGTCATTAATTTCACTTACTGCAACACCAGCTTGCACCAGCTGATCAAAAAGCTGCCGATGATGCTCAGGCTTTACCCGGATGAAGAGGTCTGGTTGGGTGAAAAAAGACTGCAAGAAGGCTGTTTTGTCTATCTCATTGGAAAGCTCATGCGCAAAGGGAAAGACGTCGGCTAAGTTAAACTCGGGAAAAGCATCTTGAACCAATGTCAATTTTTCCTGAACAGGAAGCAATAGCTGATCTGCAAACTGAGGCAGGTAGTGGCTAATTGCAAGGCTGCTGGTCTGGTTGCACAGAAAGTCAGCTATTGCGAGACGAAGCAGGCGATCTGTTCTATGCAGTGCTTTACCAAGACGGAAATAACTGTAAAGGTACCTGCTAGCCCAGCGCCTGTCTGATGAGCCCATTTGTTTATGCTGCTTAAAATAGCTAAACAAAAAGCGGTGTAACGGCGATTGGCCGTCATATGTATTTAATACCTGCTCGAAAGCACGTGTCTGGTGTTCTAATTTCATTCTACCGGGCTTAACGAATAATTTTTGTATTCCAGCAGGAAGAGGTTATTGTTGATATAACCTAGCTGATCGTCTTTTTTGAATACGAAGGAATTATGCAGGCCTTTGTATTTTTCTGAGCCAAGGTATTTTAAAAAATTCTGTCCGTGTTCTGCCATTAACTTTCCAAAATAGAACCCCGTGTCGAAACCTTTATAAGCATATTCTCCTGGTTCGAACTGATAGGTTCTGCGATAGTTTTTTATGAAGCTGGTAACGGCTTGACTTTTATAGTCGATAACATAAGACGACGTTATCCTGGTATGTAACAGCTGCAATTTTTCTGTATTATAATTCTGTCTGGCCCAGTTTGGGTGCCCGAATAAATCTACTTGCAGACCGCTATTTTTCATCTTCACCAATTTATCAATGGTAGCGACTACAAACTGCCTGTCTGCCGACGAAAGCAGAATGACATAACGTTTGCCAGGGACTTTGTTCATCTCCATTGTAAAAACCGAGCTATATTCTTGGAAGGTATACTTAGCACCTTTGCCCTGCTGAAAGTAGCGACGGATTGGTGCACCCAGCAACTCGTCGGCGGATTTCTTAGGGTTGATCAATACAATTACAGTTTGGTCCGGATCATATTCACTTATGATATAATCACCGCTTTTAGCTGCATGCAGATCAATATTGTTTACAATAGAAATCAAGTTTGGATTGCGAAACTCATCAGGATGTGATGCAGCAAGTGGAGATACTACCGGGATATTGTTGGCAATGGAATAATTGGTAATGAATTTTTGCCCTTCAGGAAATACAGGTCCAACGATTAAATCACTGCCTGACATTTCACCAGATTTAATAAATGTGGTAATCTGACCGTTACTATCGCGTGTGTCGAGTACTTTAACGCGGAAGTTGAGTCCCGATGCCGAGGCAGAATCGATACCCATTTTAAAACCCTGGTAAAAGTCGATTGCCATCGCTGATTTTTCAACCTCGGCTTTGGTAGCAGCTTTAATTTTTGCGGCGTTGAGGTTAAATGGGATTAACAGCGTAATGTTTGCATCCGTAAACTTAGTTTCTGGTTTTGCAGCCTCTGCTTTAGCCCCTGTTTCTTTTTTCGGTGAATTATTTGTTCTTGCCTTTGGAGAACAAGCTCCAAGGCAAAAACAAATAAATATTAGGCACCAGTATTTATTATTCCCACTCAATTGTTGCGGGTGGTTTTGAACTAATATCATATACAACCCTGTTAATACCTTTTACTTTATTAATGATTTCATTGGAAATTTTCGCAAGTACGGGATAAGGTAAGTGGCACCAGTCGGCCGTCATACCATCCACTGACTCAACAGCACGAAGGCAGATTACGTTTTCATAGGTACGCTCATCTCCCATCACCCCTACAGATTGTACCGGTAGAAAGATTGCACCAGCCTGCCAAACCTGATCATACAAGCCAGCTTCTTTTAGGTTATTGATGTAGATGGCATCTGCTTCCTGAAGGATTGCTACTTTTTCAGCAGTTACGTCTCCCAGGATACGAATGGCCAAACCTGGTCCCGGGAAAGGGTGACGGCCTAAAATGAAGTCCTCAAGGCCTAATGATTTTCCTACTCTTCTTACTTCATCTTTGAACAAGGTATTCAGGGGCTCTACAACTTTAAGTTTCATAAAGTCTGGCAGGCCTCCTACATTATGGTGAGACTTGATGGTTGCTGATGGTCCTTTAACGGAAATAGATTCGATTACGTCGGGATAAATTGTACCCTGCGCAAGCCATTTTACGTCCTGTACTTCATGGGCGGCATCATCAAAAACTTCTATGAACACGCGGCCGATAGCTTTACGTTTAAGCTCAGGGTCTTTAAGACCTGCAAGCTGACTTAAAAAGCGGTCTTTTGCATCCACACCCTTGATATTTAAACCAAGGTGTTTATACTGCTCAAGAACGGCTTCATACTCACCTTTACGCAGCAAACCGTTATCCACAAAAATACAGTGTAAGTTTGTGCCAATTGCTTTATGGAGTAGAATGGCGGCAACGCTTGAATCTACACCACCGGAAAGCCCCAGGACAACTTTATCGTTGCCAAGTTTTGCCTGTAGATCGGCGATGGTAGTTTCCACAAATGCATCCGGGGTCCAGCTTTGGCTGCATCCACAAATATCTACGAGGAAGTTTTCCAGCAATTGTTTACCATCAGTACTGTGTGTTACTTCAGGGTGAAACTGTATAGCATAGGTTGAAGAATCTTCTACCTGAAATGCAGCCACTCTAACACTGTCTGTGCTGGCGATGATCTTGAAAGACTCAGGAACGCTGTCGATGGTATCACCGTGTGACATCCATACCTGCGAACCGGCTCCTATATTTTTTAATAATTTATTGTCTGACTGTACAAAGTTAAGGTTTGCTCTTCCGTATTCACGTGTTGAGGAGGCGTGAACCTGTCCTCCTGATTGCTGAGCAAGGTACTGGGCACCATAACAAACGGCTAGAACAGGGTATTGCTGATGAAAGCGCTGTATATCTATCTGAGGTGCATCTTCCTGAAGTACAGAGTATGGACTTCCTGAAAAGATGATACCCTTAACATCAGTTGAAATTTCCGGAATGTTGTTAAATGGATGTATTTCACAATACACATTCAATTCACGCACCCTGCGTGCTATCAACTGTGTAAATTGAGATCCAAAATCGATGATGATGATTTTTTCTAGCATGGCCAAAGTTAGTATTTATTAACCTCAACACCGAATCTTTTTAAGAAATCCACACCCTCATCACTGGGCAGTCCTTTGTAGGCGGCGTAGGAATCTTTGAAGTATACAACTTTTATACCGGAGGACAGAATAAGCCTGGCACATGCGATGCAGGGCGACAATGTAGTATAGAGTGTTGCGCCTTCAATCTTGGAGCCATTTCTTGAGGCATATAAAATGGCATTTTCTTCTGCATGCAATGCCAGCGAGCAGCTGCCACGCGAATCCCGGTCGCAACCTTTCTCCGGCCATTCCTCATCACAGTTATGGGTGCCCGAAGGGGGGCCATTATAGCCAATGGAAATGATCCGCGTGTCTTTGGTGAGCACAGCGCCAACGTGTGCCCTTACGCAGTGTGATCTGGCCGCAAGATCAACTGCCAGATTCATATAAATATCTTTAAAACTTGGTTTGACGGTCATGAAATGAGATTAGGATATCTTGAGGGGGTTAAACATAATTAAAATAAATTGGTTGAGCACACAATAAATGAAGTCAAAAAAAAAGGGGCATTTAACCATTAAAATCAGATATTAGCACAAAATATTATTGAGTTGAATGATTGAAGCAATATTACAGGGGATTGGTGCGGGTATTTTGTTTTCGTTTTTAACAGGTCCTGTATTTTTCTCCATGATCAAGACCAGTATAGAAAAGGGCTTTAAAGCTGGCTTTTCACTGGCAATAGGTGTTATATTAAGTGATATCATATTTATAAGTTTAACCATTTTCAGTTCTCAGTTTGTTGATTATGATCCTGCATACAATGAGTACATCGGCATAGTTGGCGGTTTATTTTTACTGGGTGTAGGCTTGTACTACCTGATCAATAAAGTAAAAGTAAACTATGAAACGTCGGAAATACTTAAGGTAAAACGAAGTGGCTATATACTGAAAGGCTTTCTGATGTGCCTGCTCTCTCCTACGACCTTAATGTTTTGGATAATGGTTGGCGGCATTGTGTCGGGACAACTACATTACGAAATGGCAGAAAAGGTGGTGTTTTTTGTTGTAGCGATGGCAACACAGCTCTCGGTAGATTCTATTAAAACATACTATGCTGCTAAACTGAGATACCGGATTAAAGAAAGAAACATCCTTGTCCTTAACCGGGTGGCTGGCACGGTAATCATCATATTTGCCCTCCGCCTATTTTATGAGGTGATCACAAAATATATCATTATATAATAAATCGTTTTAATACTTTGGATTAGATTCCATAAAAAAAGACCAGTATAAGTTTATACTGGTCTTTTTTTATGGTTGATAAGCAATTAATATGCTCTCTGGTTGTTTCCTTCTTTCCAGTTCACAAAGGCTTTGTTGACAACCTTGTTTCCACCTGGCGTTGGATAGTTTCCTGAGAAATACCAATCCCCTTTATGGTTAGGACAAGCTACATGTAAGTTATCCAGTGTCTGATAAATAACCTCAACTTCTGCAACGGTATCCGGAGGAGTAATGATCTTTGTGATCTGCGCTGAAATCTCTTCCTGTTTGAAAGGCCTGTAAATATCTTTAACATGATTTACAATTTCTTCCTTAGGTAACAACAGTGAAGCTTTACATTTCTCGTAAACCTCTTCTATCACATGTTCCATTCCGCGCTCTTTAAGCAATTGAATTGCTGCTTCGAAGGCAACGAACTGGCCCATTTTTGACATGTCTATTCCGTAACAATCCGGGTAACGAATTTGTGGGGCAGAAGAAACAATAATGATTTTTTTGGGATGTAACCTGTCAATGATCTTGATAATGCTCTGTCTTAAGGTAGTTCCCCTTACAATTGAGTCGTCAACGGCAACTAGTGTATCCACATCATTTTTAATAACACCGTAAGTAGTGTCATATACGTGAGCTACCATTTCTTTACGATCGGCATCTGCAGTAATGAAGGTACGCAGCTTAACATCTTTGATTGCCAGCTTTTCAACTCTTGGCGCCATCGACAGCAATTCTTCCAGTTCGCTGTCTGAAAGTGATTCCTTACGGTCTATTAATGTTTCTTTCTGTACTTTTTTGATATAGCTATGTAAACCTTCTACTAAACCATAGAAAGAAATTTCTGCAGTATTAGGGATGAAAGAGAATACAGTATTTTTAAGGTCTTTTTTTACTGAATGAAGGATCTGGTCAATCAGTAATTTACCAAGATGTTTTCTTTCTTTATAGATTTCGGCATCGCTACCACGGGAGAAATAAATACGCTCGAATGAACAGGCTCTTTTTTCCTGAGGTTCTCTGAAAATTTCCTGACTAACGGTACCGTCTTTCTTAACGATAAGCGCATGTCCTGGCTGGATTTCTTTCACCTGACCAAAGCCTACATTAAATGCGGTTTGTATAGCCGGGCGCTCAGAAGCTGCAACCACGATCTCATCATCCTGATAATAGTATGCCGGACGGATTCCTGAAGGATCGCGAAGTACGAAAGCATCACCATTACCTACAATTCCTGAAATGGCATAACCACCATCCCATGTTTTTGCTGAACGACGCAGGATGTGCGCAATGTTCAGGTTATCAGAAATCTTCTGCGTGATCTCCACATTGGACAAACCTTCTTTTTTGTAGGTATCGAAAAGCTCCTGATTTTCGTCATCCAGAAAGTGACCAATTTTTTCAAGCACAGTTACTGTATCAGCCTGCTCTTTTGGATGCTGACCCAGTTCATACAACTGTTCAAGTAGTTCATCAACATTGGTCATGTTGAAGTTACCAGCGATAACCAGGTTACGGGTCATCCAGTTGTTCTGACGAAGAAATGGGTGACAGTTTTCAATGCTGTTTTGTCCGTGCGTTCCGTAACGAAGGTGTCCTAAAAGAACTTCTCCGATAAAGCTTACGTTTTGTTTCAGCCATTCCGCATCCTGCATGAGTTCCGGGGTTTCATTCTGGATATCAACAAATTTGTTGTGTACATAACCAAAAATGTCTGCAACAGCATTTTGAGCCATCGACCTATAGCGGCTAATGTATCTGTGTCCTGGTTTTACATCTAATTTGATTGTTGCAATACCTGCTCCGTCCTGCCCTCTGTTGTGTTGTTTCTCCATTAAAAGATACAGCTTGTTCAGTCCGTAAAGTGCAGTACCGTATTTTTTCTGGTAGAATGAGAGAGGTTTTAAAAGACGGATAAAAGCAATTCCGCATTCGTGTTTTATCGAGTCACTCATTTTTTGTGGTTTGAGCCGCAAATTTACTTTTAATAATAGTATGAACCTAGAAAGAAATACATTCTTTCATTAGGCTGACTTTAGTCTCAAATAGCCACTTTAACAGGCATTTAAACTAGATTTTATCAAGCCGGGAATATCAACTTTGCATTGATAATGCATGGAAGTGATGCACAGGGCGTCAGATTTTCAAATGAACCCGGCTGGAAGTGATGGATTCGTCGAAAAAAATGGAAGCATTTCTATCAAAAACCCGTTCATCACCGGAGGTAAAAAATCGTTTCTCCGACTGCCTGGCCAGTAAGCTTTCGATGTCTGGATGCCGCAGCAGGTAATCGGCCAGACTGGCGGCAACGATGCTCCCCTGCGAAATCAATTTGATGCCTTCTGGAAGTATCTGGGAGATTTTTGGGACCAGTAATGGATAATGTGTACAGGCGAGCAGAATCGTATCAATTGAGGGTGACTTAGCCAATAGTTCATCAATATATTTACGAACGAAGTAGTCGGCCCCGGCTCCCATATGTTCGTTGTTTTCAATCAGCGGAACCCACATTGGGCAGCTTTGCTGGAAAACCTCGAGATCAGGAAAAAAATGACTGATTTCGATTGGATAGGATTCTGAGTTCACGGTACCTCTGGTTCCCATGATACCAATTGTATTGGATTGTGTGAAGTTACCGATAACCTCGGCTGTTGGCCTGATCACCCCAAGCACCCTAAATCCGGGATATTTGACGGGAAGAACTTTTTGCTGAATATTTCTTAAAGCCTTTGCAGATGCAGTATTGCAGGCAAGGATTACCAATGGACAGCCTTGTTTAAACAACCACTCCACACATTCTAACGTGTACTGGTAAACGGTATCAAATGAATGGTCGCCATAGGGAGAGCGGGCGTTATCTCCAAAGTAGATATAGTTGTACTCTGGCAGCTGTGCGGCGATAGACTTAAAAACTGTTAGGCCACCATAACCTGAATCAAAAATACCTATAGATTGCTTACCCATCGTGACAAAAAAAAAGCGGAATCAGGTAGATACCTGATTCCGCAATTTAATAATTTTATTTAAGATTATTTTTTAGGTGCCGGAGCAGCAGTTGCTGAGATACCTAATTTAGTTTTTACAGCAGCAGTAACATCGTCACCACCTTCCCATGCAAGCAGGTTGTTTGCACCTTGCTGAGAAGAGATATCAAATACGTAAGCATATCCTTTTTCTTTAGATACTGCTTTTACAGCATTGATAAATTTAGTGTTTAACGGCGCTAACAATTCACCTTGTTTAGTAGCCATATCTTGTTGTGCTTTCTGAGTAGCTTCACCGATACGTTTCTTCATATCTTCTAATTCAGCGCCCATTGTTTCTAATTCTTTACCTACAGTTTCTTTGTTGGCTTCACTTAAAGTTTTGTTTTTAGCAACTGCAGCGTTGTACTTAGTTTGGTATTCAGTCTGCATCTTTTCGATCTCACCTTGTTTTTGCTTCTGAAGAGACTCTAAAGTAGTTGAAGCAGTTTTAGCTTCAGGCATAGTTGCGAAAATCGCTTCAGAATCAATGTGTGCAATTTTTTGCTGAGCACTAGCAACATTAGCAGTAAACACTAAGCCGGCTGCCACAAAAAATACGTTAATTAACTTTCTCATTTCTATTGTTCTTAATAATTGTGTTTTAAAATTTATTTATGGTGTGTCTATTTTACTGTGGTACCAGGTTTGTAACCTAACCTAATGATAACGTCATTACTAAGGTCATAATTGCTACTTGAATAAATCATCATGGTTGCTTCACTGCTTTTATCAAAAATGAAGTCCAGGAATTTACTCTTTGCAAGCTCAGCAATCGCTGTGGTTACCTTGTCCTGAATTGGCTTTAACAGTTTTGTACGGGTCTGGAAAAGCTCACCGTCAGGGCCAAATTTCTGGCGCTGGTATTCTTTGGCTTCTTTTTCTTTTTCAATGATATCGTTCTCTCTGCGTTTGCGCATATCATCCGTTAATAATACCTGGTCTGCCTGATAGGCTTTATACATTTTATCGATCGCCTGAAAGTTGGCATCAACTTCTTTCTGCCATTGCTGAGACAACACGTTCATTTGATTTTGAGACGACTTATACTCTGGCAAATGTTTTAAAATATACTCTGTATCTACGTAGGCAAACTTTTGAGCAAAGGCACCAAAACCTGCAAACATTAATAAACCGATTAAAATTACTTTCTTCATCTTGTTGTTAATTAAATCCGCCCAATTGCTGAGCAATACTAAATGTGAATGATTGTTTTGCATCAGGGACACCTTGAATATCGTCAAACGCGTGTCCGTAATCAATTCCCAGCATTCCAAATATCGGTAAAAATATTCTAGCTCCAATACCTGCAGACCTTCTAATGTTAAAAGGATTGTAATCCGCAAACTTATTCCAGGTATTACCACCTTCGGCAAAACCTACAAGATAAGCTGTAGCCTGCTGACTTGCAATTACAGGGTATCTAAGCTCCATCACATATTTGCTATAAATCGGGCTGCCCGAGTTACGTGCAATATTGATCTGCTGTGCAGTTGTTGCGGTAGAAGGGATTACTACGTTATTGGCATAACCACGCATCGTAATCAGCTCTGATCCCTGCAGGAAGTCAAATCCTTGCATACCATCACCACCCAATTTAAATCTTTCAAAAGCAGACTGACCTACAGCACTGTTATAAGAACCTAAGAAACCAAACTGTGCCTGTGCTTTCACTACAAATTTACCGGCAAGTCTCTGGAACCATTGTCCTTCAAATTTCCATTTATGGTACTCAGTGAACCTGTATTTTTGCTTATCAGATGCCGTAGCATAATTGGTATTGTTAAGCAATGAATAAGGAGGTGTAGCCTGAATAGTAAACTTAAACAACGATCCTTCAGTAGGGAAAATTGGTGAGTTTCTTGAATCTCTGCTAATTTCCTGCGTTAAGTTAAGGTTGTATGAAGTACCTGTAGAGAATAAATATCCCGGGTAATTCTGCAACACATATTGCTGAACATTCACTGAGTGCGTTAACTGGAAATAGTTATCCGGCCATTTCAACATTCTACCTAAACTTACGGTAACACCGTTCAAACGGATTCTTTGTGCCGAAGCCGAGTTGGTTCCTGAATAGTTCTGAAGGGAAGTAAAAGCACTTAAACCAAAACTTACCGGCTTCTTACCACCTAACCAAGGCTCAGAGAAAGAGAAGCTATATGACTGATAGTAGCTACCGTTGGTTTGTCCACGAAGACTTAGTTTCTGCCCGTCTCCTTTTGGAAGTGGTTTGTAAGCTTTAGGGTTGAACAGGTTTCTCAAAGAGAAGTTGTTAAAAGTTAAGCCGATGGTACCAATTACACGGCCACCACCAAAACCGCCTGATAACTCTACCTGGTCAGAAGGTTTTTCTTCTACAGCATATTCAATATCAACAGTACCGTCAGATGGATTTGGCTTTGGAGTAGGTACAGTTTTAGACTCATCGAAGTTTCCTAACTGACCAATATCCCTTACTGTACGAACCAATAGTTCTTTGGAGAATTTATCCCCAGGTCTTGTTCTTACTGCACGTAATACAACCCTATCGTTAGTAATGGTATTTCCTTTAACAGTAATCCTGTTGTTGGTGTACTGTGGCCCTTCGTAAATTCTGATTTCAAGGTCTACTGTATCATTATAAATTCTAGTCTGGATAGGATCCACATTGAAAGTCAGGTAACCATCATTCAGATAAATGCTGGATACATCATCACTTTCTGCGCCATTTCCGTGCAATTTGACATTTAGTTTTTCTTCGCTGAAAATCTCACCTTTCTCGATACCTAATACCCTGGCAAGGTCTTTTGTTGCGTATTTAGCATTTCCTGCCCAGGTGATATTTCCAACATAATATTTAGGTCCTTCGTAAACATCAATTTTCACGTCAATTGATTTTTCGCTGTGCTTGAAGGTGGTGTCTTTGATAATCGTTGCATCGCGGTAACCTTTCTCCTGCATCTTTGCTACCAGCTTTTCTTTATCCTCAGCATATTTCTCTTTGCTGAACTTACCAGAACCGAAGACCTTATAAAAGGCTTGCTGCTTGGTCTTTTTAAGATATTTGCGGAGCTGCTTCGCTTTGAATGCTTCGTTACCTGTGAAGGTAATGGAATGTACTTTTACCTTTCTGCCACGGTCTACAAACACCTGAAGCACCACACCATTTTCCATATTTGGATCTGGTTTAGTCTTGTAATCTATCTTAGTAAAAAAGTAACCCTTCTCTGCGAGGTATTTGTTGATGATCCCGGTGGTGCTGTTATAAGTATTCTCGTTAATGATCGACTTTCCGGACTTAGAATTGAGTTTTTCTGTGATATCCGTTTTTTGAGATTTACTCAGTCCGTTGAGTTCAAAGGAGCTCAAACGCGGGCGCTCTACTACCTGAATATCAAAATATACAGTGTCACCAACAAGCTTCGAAATATTTAATTCAACATCGTCAAACAATCCCTGTGCCCATAGTGTTTTTATGGCAGTGGAGGTTGCTTCCCCAGGGAGTAAAATACTTTCCCCTTTAATTAATTTCGAAAGTGTAATTATAACCTCTTTGTCGATAAACTGGGCGCCGCTTAGCGTAGTTCCTCCTATGATGTATTCTTTAGGTTGAAAATAATCTAAATCCGTTCCGCTTACTTTAAGGCTGGGGGTTGCTGGATTTGATTTTGGACGGTTGATTTGTGCCATTGTCGGTAAGCCGACCAACAGCAATAATATAAGTTGGTATATTCTTTTCATTTACAATCTAAAAAACGTTGCTAAGTTAATTTAAACACATGTTAAAAAGTGTTAAAAGTAAAATTAGTTCAACTGTTCACTAATTTTACCGAAGCGACGTTCGCGCTTTTGGTAGTCTACAATAGCTTCAAAAAGGTCTTCTCTTCTGAAGTCTGGCCACAAAGTTTCGGTGAAATATAGTTCTGTATAAGCCATCTGCCAAAGCAGGAAGTTACTCACGCGGTGCTCTCCGCTGGTACGAATCATCAGTTCCGGATCCGGCATGTTAACCGTTGTTAACTGAGAAGAAAACTGACTTTCATTAATCTCATCAATAGCTAATTTATCATCTTTAACCAGCGTGGCGAGCTTTTTCGCAGCTTCAATAATCTCCCATTTGGCGCTATAACTGAGTGCAAGTGTCAGCGTACATGTTGTATTATTTGCTGTATTTTCCATTACACTCTTCAAATCATCAATGCACTTTTGTGGTAGTGAGTTCAAATCGCCAATGGCATTAAGCCTGATGTTATTCTTGTTGAGTGTTTCCCGCTGGTCGTTGATAGTAGAAATTAACAGTTCCATCAAGGCATTAACCTCATCAATTGGTCTGTTCCAGTTCTCTGTAGAAAAAGCATAGATTGTAAGATATTTTACACCTATATCCGCACATCCTTCCATGATATCCTTTACGGAGATCACCCCACTTTCATGCCCGAAGGACCTGAATTTCCCTTGATTTTTAGCCCATCTTCCGTTACCATCCATAATCACAGCGATGTGTTCCGGTAAGCGGCTAGTATCTATTTGTTCTTTAAATCCCATTATTTTGTGCAAATATGGCTAAAATGTCTATGTTAATCAAATTGTTAGTCAGGCCAATGCAAACTAAGTATCAAAGTTATAAGATATTTTGTTTATTTCTACCATAAATTCATATGGCATCCCTTTAAAAGGTGAAACATTTATCGGATAAAAATGTGTAGGAAATGCCTATGTGGAAGAAAAAGTAGGTGTCATTTTTTGCAAAGTTGCCCCTTTGGCCCCCTGGGTTGAAGGTACCCGGCAACTGGGAAGGATTCGAAAGATTGATCGCTTTGGGATGTGCTGCATCGATATTGCCATATACGTCGGTGAGTGGGTAACTGTCCCCTACATCATCAAGATAATCGGTATGTGCCGTCCGGTATCCTGCTTGCGTGAACAGACCAATATGCTCTCCGATACGGTATTTAACACCTACACCATATGGAATGGTGAGTGCATAATTTTTATAGCTTTTACCTTCAGTCTGATAATATCTCAGTTCATATTCCTGCCCCTGATAAGTTGCCCTGGGATTGAACAATACACCCCCTACCCCGGTAAATATATAAGGCGTAAACTTTTTGGTTCCGCCACCGGCAAAATAATCCAGAAAGTTGAAGTCTACCTGAACGGTCAGTTCATTCAGCGGAGTGGAAAAATTGATGTTCCGGTTCCTGAAGCTGGCGTCATCAGACAAAAAGTCGTTGTCTTTGATTTTACCATGATTGAAATGTACGCCTACTGCCCAGTATGGATCGAGATTCCCTTTAACAAAAGCGCCATAGGCAATCCCGCTAAAATCTAAAGGATCATTGGTATTCAGGTCGCCCATATAACCGGAAGCACCAGCATTGATTCCAACTTCCATTGTTTGCGCCGAGGAATAGGCGGAAAACAGACAGCACGCTGCAACAGAAAGTAAGATCCTTTTGAGCTTCATCTTAATAATTACGTGTATCAATTCCCCAAAGCAGCTTGTTACGCAAGGTAGTCAGGTAACTTTCATTATTCAACCGGATGAGGTTAACATGGAAAGATGCCTTACTTATAGTTATCTTAACCGACCGGTCTACCGTTGCTGTTCTGGAGTCACAAGATACTAAAAACTTAGTACTTCTGGCTTCCACTTCAAACCTCAGGGATACATCGTCGGGTATAATTACTGGCCTTACGTTTAAATTGTGGGGAGCAATAGGTGTAATTACAAAATTCTGTGCACTAGGGAAGATGATGGGTCCGCCGCAGCTTAACGAATAGGCTGTTGAACCGGTAGGTGTTGCGATGATCAGTCCGTCTGCCCAATATGAGTTGATGAATTCATCGTTCATATAGGCATGAATGATCATCATCGCGGTATTATCGCGCCTGTGGATGGTGATATCATTCAGGGCAAAGTTCTCTTCACCAAAAAGATTATGTTTAGACTCTACATTGAGTAAAGTACGTTTATCAAGAGAGTATTCGTGATTCACTAAGGCTTGAATGGCATTTCTAATTTCATTTTTATTGATACTTGCCAGAAAGCCAAGCCTTCCGAAATTGATACCGATCACTGGGGTTCCAGAATCGCGTACAAGTGCCAGGGTATCGAGCAGTGTACCGTCGCCACCCAAACTTAACAGTATTTCGGCCTGGTTACACAGTTGAGAATGACTGGAAAAGGTATTGAGGGATGCTGGAAGCTTCAGTTTATCTTCTATAAAGCGATAATATTCCTCATAGACCACGGTTTCAATTCCGAAATCCTGCAGGGCATCAAAAACATCTTGTACAAATGGTAAAACGCTATTATTAAATTCTCTGCCGTAGATTGCAATTTTCATTTGTATGTATATTGTTTTTTGCGCGTGATATGCTCCTGATGATTTCTGCGGTAAAAATAACTATAATCCCCGGGGGTTATACATTTAAATAATTCATGAATGAATTGAACCTGTCTTCAGTTCCATTGTCTGTAACGGTGCTGTTAAATACAGCTTTCACCTGGTAATTATAGCGCTCAAAAGAGGCTATTATCCCTGACAGTTCGGTTTTGTTAATTTTCAGGGTAACTTCCAGACGGGTAGAATCAGGAAACGATTGTACATAGGAAGACAAGATCTGTGCATTGTCACCTTCGACAATCTGCGACATATGTGATAAGGAGTTGTTCCTGTTATTTATTTCCAGTACGATGATACCGCCGGGCTCTTTTACGGCATAGATTTCTGAGGTGTAGTCCAGAAGATTATGAACTGAGATGATCCCGAGGTAATTTTTATTATAATCCAGCACGGGAACAATAGACAGCTGCAGCTGGTGAAAAACCCTGATCACATCGTATACATGTGCGTCCTGGTAGACGAAGGGGTTAAGGATAGTTAATGAAAGTCCCCCAAGAGGTTCCTCCTGGTTACGGACTTCCAGTAATTCATCTTCGGCAACGATTCCCAAAAACTGGGTTTCATTGACGATAGGTAAATGATACAGCTTGAACTCAACCAGCCTGTCCAATGCAGTGTGGACCGTATCGGACGTCCGCAAAGGGGGAATAGTGTTAGATATGAGTTCAGATGCAAACATTTACTTCAATAATATTCTATTTAAAAAAGTGTTTAAATACTCGTTAAAAACTTCCGGGCGCTCCATCATCGGGGCGTGGCCACATTTATCTACCCAGTTTAATTCTGAGTTTGGTAACAGCTGATGGAATTCTTCTGCCACATCCGGAGGGGTTACTTTATCCTGTTTACCCCAGATCAAAGATACGGGAATTGTTATTTTAGAAAGCTCTTTAGCCATATTGTGACGAATGGCCGACTTGGCAAGCGCCAGTATGCGGATTACCCTGGAGCGTTCATTTACAGATTTATAAACTTCGTCTACCAGTTCCTGTGTCGCCACTACCGGGTCGTAAAAAGTAAATTCTACTTTCTCACGGATATAGTCATAGCTTTCACGTCTGGGAAAAGATCCGCCGAAAGCGTTCTCATATAATCCCGAACTTCCAGTAAGCACTAATGCTTTTACGCTTTCCTGATGCGCAGCGGTAACCACTAATCCAACATGTCCGCCCAAAGAGTTTCCTACCAGCACCACTTGTCCAAATTTCTTGAACTTAATAAATTTATGGACATATTTGGCAAGGCTCTTCACACCAAGGGTAAGCAAGGGCAAATCATAGATAGGTAAAATTGGAACCATTACATGGTAGCGATCTTTGAAATAATCAATCGCAGGTTCCCAGTTACTCAATTCTCCCATCAGACCATGAAGTAATACCAGGGGTTCGCCTTGACCAGCTTCTATATAATTAAACCCATCCTCTTCTATTACCTCGTATTTCATGCGTATGTCTTTTTATTTGTGTATTGATTGTAATATGGAGCTTTCAGGTTCAAAATGGTGTAATGATCACTCAAAGTTAGTAGGCTTTAATTAATTTCTAACAAAATCAACTGTTAAATTTAAAATAAATTAATACAGTGAATTTGATAACACAATTTATGCCAATTGACTTTTCACAATCTCTGCGATCAATTTGCCATCTGCTTTACCAGCAAGTTCTTTATTGGCAAGCCCCATTACTTTGCCCATATCTTTTACAGAAGCGGCGCCAGAATCTTTAATCAAAGCAGCAATTACAGCCTCAACTTCTTCTCTTCCCATTTGCTGTGGCATGAAGCGGCTGATCACTTCAATTTCTTCCTCTTCAATAACAGAAAGGTCTTCTCTGCCCTGCTGTTTGTAGATATCGGCAGATTCTTTTCTTTGTTTGATCAGACGCTGAAGGATCTTGATTTCGGCATCTTCATTGATTTCTTCTGCAGATCCTTTTTCTGTTCTTGCTAACAGTAAAGCTGCTTTAATTGCCCTTAACCCTCTTAAAGTAGGCTGATCTTTAGCCAGCATTGCTTTCTTCATTTCCTGGTCTATTGTTTCTGATACCATATAAATTGCTCTTTTATTCTATTTTCTATCTACTAAACTTGCCGAAGCCTGCGCTGCAGGCATAATCAGCATATCATTAATGTTAACATGCGCAGGGCGACTCACAGCAAACCATATCGCATCGGCGATATCGGGTGCCAGTAAAGGCTCCAGACCTTCGTACACTTTTTTTGCTTTCTCTTCATCACCATGAAAGCGAACCTGAGAAAATTCGGTTTCAACCATACCAGGGTTAATGGCAGTCACTTTGATTCCGTAAGGCAGCAAATCAATACGCATTCCTTTATTTAAGGCATCAACTGCATGTTTTGTTGCACAATATACATTGCCGTTGGGATACACTTCTTTGCCCGCAATGGACCCTATGTTTACAATATGTCCTTTCTTGTAGCTAATCATCCAGTTGGACACAATTTTGGTTACATAGAGTAAACCTTTGATGTTGGTGTCAATCATTGCATCCCAGTCCTGGGTATCACCTTTATCTATTGGATCCAGACCGCGACTTAAACCTGCATTATTGATGAGCACGTCAGTTTGTTTCCAATCTTCAGGTAAACTTTCCAGCACGGTCGCTACTGCGTCTTTGTCTCTTACATCAGCTACCAGAGATGTAATCTCTACTGCGTACTTATCGGTTAGATGTTTCGCTACTTCTTTCAGTTTTTCTGCTCTTCTGGCTACCAGAATTAACCGGTAACCCTCTTTCGCAAATAAGTGTGCACAAGCCTCGCCAATACCCGAAGTTGCGCCTGTGATTAATGCAGTTTTCATCTTTAAATATTTTATATATCAGGCAAAGCTATAATTTTTTAATGCCTGTGCATCATTCAAAAAATAAACTGAACGTAACATGACGTAACATCAATCTATCAATTGGTGCGTTATATGGATTTGGCTCATCATTGTTTAAGATATTGTTCAATGAATAAGACAACTTGATTTCCGGAGACATTTTGAAGTACTCGAAATAAAGATCCATCCCGAAGGCCGCTTCTGCAGACAGGTAGCTTTTCTTATTCTTCAGCAGTTTGTAAATATAGTCCTGCCCGGAATCATCGGTTTTTTTCTTGGAGGCAATGTCCATGGAGTATTTTGCTCCATACAACATGTAAGCCCTAAAGTTATTTCTTCTATCAGATTTGATTTTGATGCCCAATGGAAACTCAACCATTGTTGCAGACACCTTTTGTTCCACACTGTTAAATGGCATATTAACCCGGCTAGGCTGCTCATAATCATATTGCATCAGCCGGTCTGTAAACACCAATACCGGTGTTAACCTTATGTCGGCATGATTGCTAATTCTGCCATTCACAACGAAACCTATGCCGAAACCAGGAGACGATTTACTGTAAACACCCGTCAAAGAATCTGTAAGGGGCACATTAGTTTCAGGATCTCTAAAGCGTTCTCTCCAGGTACCTTTACGCTGAACTTTATAGGTAGAGTTGGTATATTGAAAAGTAAAGCCAAAGTGTATGTTTTCATCATCCACTCCCCCTCCCCAGTTCTGGGCACTGGCGGTAGTGAAGGCGAAAAGGAAGATTACGAAGAGGCCTGCTCTTAAATTCATAGGCGATGAAATTACATAAAATTCCTAACAATTACTTTCTATGCTTTAATGCCAGTGTAAATGGCACTGATACCAAAAGTTAGTGAGCGGTGTTTGGTACTGGTATAACCGACTTTATCCATTAATTGTGTAAATGATTTGCCGTCTGGAAAAGCAATTACCGACTCGTTCAGGTAAGTATAGGCACGGGCATCTTTAGAAAATAGTTTACCAAAAACAGGCAACAAGTATTTGAAGTAAAAATTGTATGACTGTTTTACTGGAAATGCTGTAGGCTTTGAAAACTCCAGGATCACGATCTTACCCCCGGGTTTTAAAACCCTTAACATGTCTGCCAGTCCTTTTTCAAGATTCTCATAGTTTCTTACCCCAAAGGCCACGGTAATGGCATCGAAGTGGTTATCCTCAAAATGTAGCCCTTCAGAATCTCCTGTCTGTACCGAAAATACGTGCTGTAAGCTACGTTCAGCAATCTTTTTTCTGGCTACGTCTAGCATACCCGTAGAAATATCCACGCCAATTATCTTTTCCGGGCTTAAAATCTTTATGGCCTCAAAGGCGAAATCACCCGTTCCTGTAGCCACATCCAGCATCACCCTGGGTTTGGAAGCAGACAATTCTCTGATGGCTTTTTTACGCCAAATGATGTCTATTCCTACAGATAGAAAGTGATTTAGAAAATCATAGGTACCAGATATGTTGTTGAACATAGTAGCTACCTGTTCTTTTTTGGTTATAGTGGCAGATTGGTATGGTGTTATTTTTTCGTTCATGGTATGCGGCAAAGATAAGTATTGTTGAAAACTAATTTTCTACCTTTGTCAAATGATTATAAAATCAGCAACATTTATTTGTAGTAATACAAAGATCTCGGCGCTACCTGTCGCCAATATGCCGGAATACGCCTTTATTGGCCGCTCAAATGTAGGAAAATCCTCTCTGATCAATATGCTGGTTAACCAGCACGGCCTGGCAAAAACCTCTCAGAAGCCTGGAAAAACGCAGTTGATCAACCATTTTCTGGTTAATGAGAAATGGTATATTGTAGATTTACCTGGATATGGCTACGCCAAAGTTTCAAAAAATAGCCGCGAAAGCTGGGAAAAGTTCATCCGCAATTACATCACAAAGCGTGAAAGTTTGCAATGTGTATTCGTTTTGATCGATAGCCGCATCCCTCCGCAAAAGATTGATATTGAGTTTTGCTGCTGGATGGGAGAAATTCAGATCCCTTTTGTTTTAGCCTTCACTAAGACAGACAAGCAGTCCGCTACTAAAACAGCGCAAAACATAGCGGTTTTCAAAAAAGAGTTGTCGGGTTGGTTTGAAGAGATCCCACCAATCTTTATAACCTCAGGAGAAAAAGGTGTTGGGAAGGATGAAGTGCTAAACTTTATCGAGCAGACTAATCTCGATTTTGCCATGCCAATTTTAACGCCAAAAGAAGACTTATAAGACAGATTGAAATGAAAAAGTATTTTTCGCTTGTGCTCTTTGCACATTCCGTTTTTGCCTTGCCTTTTGCAATGATTGGTTTTTTTCTGGGAGTAACTACAACGGACCATCCATTCAACTGGCTGATTTTATTATTGGTATTACTATGTATGGTTTTTGCGAGGAACTCGGCAATGGCTTTCAACAGGTACCTGGACCGAGATATTGATGCTAAAAACCCACGTACCAATATGCGTGATATTCCGGCTGGTAAAGTATCTGCAAATGAAGCCTTAATGTTTGTGATTATAAACTGCCTGCTGTTTATAATTTCGACGGCCTTTATCAATAAACTGTGCCTCTACCTATCTCCCGTTGCACTGTTTGTTGTGCTGTTCTATAGCTACACAAAACGGTTCACGGCTTTATGTCACATGGTGCTTGGCCTGGGGCTGTCGCTTGCCCCAATTGGAGCATACATTGCTGTAACAGGAGAATTTGGCATCGTTCCGGTACTTTACTCATTCGCCGTTTTATTCTGGGTGAGTGGTTTTGATATCATTTATGCCTTACAGGATGAGGAATTTGACAAAGGTGAAAAGCTGCACTCCATACCGTCTGCATTAGGCAGGAAGAATGCGCTGCGACTTTCTGAGGTGCTGCATTTTTTCTCTGCGCTATGCGTGATACTTCCTATTCTGTTCCTTACATTTAGCTGGGCCTATTATATAGGGGTAGCTTTCTTTTGCTCAATGCTTATCTATCAGCACTTGCTGGTTAAACCAAACGATATTAGTAAAGTTAACAAAGCCTTTGGCACCACCAATGGTTTCGCTTCAGTGATTTTTGCTGTTTGCTTTCTACTGGATGTATTTCTAAGAACATTTTTAAAATTCTAACCGATGATTAATCTTACTATTCCCAAAAAACTCAGATCTTATATTCCTCAGGATCTCGAAATCAAATGGGACAATCTTTCTCCAATTCTGGACGAACTGCTGCAGCGCCCAATTGAAAATGTAACGGCACTGGAACAATGGCTTAAAGATAAAAGCGAACTTGAGGCAGCCCTGGAAGAAGATTTTGCCTGGAGATACATCAGGATGACCTGCGATACAGCCAATGAAGAGCTGGTGAGCAGCTTTCAATATTTTGCTACGGAGATTGAGCCTAAGATTTCACCCATAGGAAACCAGCTGAACAAAAAACTGGTTGAAAGCCCATTTATAGATGAGCTGGACCAGGATAAGTACTTTGTATACATCAGGGCGATTAAAAAAGCGCTGGAAATATACAGGGAAGAAAACGTAGAGATATTTACCAAAATACAGCTAACGGCGCAGAAATATCAATCGGCAAGCGGCGCAATGAGCGTAACCATAAATGATCAGGAATATACCTTGGTTCAGGCAGCAAACTTTATTAAGGATGTAAGCCGCTCGGTACGTCAGGAGGCTTGGGAAATTATCCAGCAACGAAGATTGGTGGATAAAGATAACCTCAACATCATTTTTGATGAATTAGTGGAAATGCGTCATCAGGTAGGGCTCAACGCTGGCTTTGAAAACTATCGTGACTATATGTTTCAGGCAATGGGGAGGTTTGATTATACTGTCAAAGATTGTTATAATTTCCATGCGGCTATAGAAACTGAGATTGTACCGCTATTAAAAGAGCAGGCAGACAAAAGAGCTGAAGCCCTGGGCCTGGAAATATTGAAACCCTGGGATACTGATGTTGATACATCGGGTAAACCAGCACTTAAGCCTTTTGGCAGTGGTGGGGAACTTATAGAGAAAAGTATTGCTGCTTTCAATGCAATAGACCCGAAGTTAGGCCAGATGCTTTCTATTATGAAAGCAAATAATTTGTTTGACGTGGAAAGCAGAAAAGGTAAAGCTCCCGGTGGATATAATTACCCTTTGGCAGAAACCGGTGCCCCATTCATCTTTATGAACTCTGCCGGATCGATGAGAGACCTTACAACGATGGTACATGAAGGTGGACATGCAGTGCATACATTTCTGACAGCGAATCTTGAGCTCAATGACTTTAAACATTGTCCGTCTGAAGTTGCAGAATTGGCCTCAATGAGCATGGAGCTGATTTCTATGGACCAATGGCACCTATATTTTGACAACGAAGCAGATTTGATCAGGGCAAAAAAAGAACAGCTGCTTGATGTATTGAAGACCCTGCCTTGGGTAGCAGTGATCGACCAGTTTCAGCATTGGATATACACCAATCATTCTCATAATGCGGCCGACAGAGAAGAGGCTTTTAAACAGATCTACACCAATTTTGGTGGAGGCTTTGCCAATTGGGATGGTTTGGAGCCGCAATTTGGAAACCTATGGCAAAAGCAGCTGCACGTATTTGAATTGCCTTTTTACTATATCGAATATGGCATAGCACAGCTAGGTGCCATAGCAATCTGGAAGAATTATAAAGAAAATCCGGAAAAAGCATTACAGCAATACCTGGAGGCACTGTCACTAGGTTATACCAAACCAATGAATGAAATTTATGAAACTGCGGGTATCAAGTTTGATTTCAGCAGCAGCTATATCGCAGAATTGGCATCTTTTGTAAAGGAAGAGTTAGAGAAGTTAGGTTAATTCATCAATTATTTTTATTACTTTAAGCAATCCACTTAACCTTATTGCCAGATTATGTTTGAAAATCTTTTTCGAAAAAAGTCCATTTCTAAAATATTAGAGGACGCAGAAAAGGGATATGGAGACCATGCGTCGTTAAACAAAACGCTTGGCGTAAGAGACCTTACTGCCTTTGGAATTGCTGCAATTATCGGTGCAGGAATTTTTAGCACCATTGGCAAGGCAAGCGCTGATGGCGGTCCTGCTGTTATCTTTTTGTTTATCTTTACTGCAGTGGCCTGTAGCTTTGCGGCATTTGCCTATGCAGAATTTGCATCAATGGTTCCGGTATCGGGCAGTGCCTATACTTATTCTTATGTTGCTTTTGGTGAGCTTGTTGCCTGGATCATTGGGTGGTCGCTCATCATGGAATATGCCATTGGGAATATCACGGTGGCCATCTCCTGGTCGGATTATTTCACCGGATTGCTCTCCTCGATCCGCATACCGGCTTTGGGAATACAAGGTATACACATTCCGGATTGGATGACCATGGATTACCTGACTGCCTACAATGGGCATCAGCACGCCGAAGCATTACTTAATGCAGGAAAAACTTACGCCAATCTTGATGAAGCTACAAGGATCACCAATAATGCGTGGATAACCGCCCCGCAGATTGGGAATTTCCATATCGTTGCCGACCTACCTGCCCTGGGAATAATTATCCTCATCACCTGGTTGGTGTACAGGGGAATGAAAGAATCAAGGAATGCCAGTAATGCAATGGTAGTAGTTAAACTGGCCGTTATCCTGCTGGTACTATCCGTAGGTGTTTTTTATGTGGATACGGCAAATTGGGATCCATTTGCCCCTAACGGTGTATCCGGAATCCTGAAAGGAGTTTCTGCTGTATTTTTTGCCTATATCGGGTTTGATGCCATCTCTACTACTGCTGAAGAATGTAAAAACCCACAGAAAGACTTACCACGTGGAATGATGTGGGCGATTATCATCTGTACGGTTTTATATGTTGCGATAGCGCTGGTATTAACTGGAATCGTGAAGTATGATAATCTTGCTGTGGGCGACCCGCTAGCTTTTGTCTTTGACCAGATTGACCTGAAACTCATGAGTGGGATTATTGCTGTTAGTGCTGTATTTGCAATGGCCAGCGTATTGCTGGTATTTCAGATGGGCCAGCCAAGGATCTGGATGAGTATGAGTCGGGACGGTCTCCTGCCTAAAAGGTTCTCGAAAATCCACCCTGTATATAAAACCCCTTCATTTGCGACTATAGTAGTTGGTTTTGTAGTGGCCGTTCCTTCATTGTTCATGAACCTCACTATCGTTACAGATTTATGTTCCATAGGAACTTTGTTCGCTTTTGTTTTGGTATGTGCGGGAGTGCTCGTTCTGCAAAACAGGCCAAATGTTCAGCGCGGGAAATTCAGGATACCATATGCAAATGCCAGGTACATCATTCCGGTAATGTTTATTGGTGCAATCATAGCAGGTTTTACTTTTTTTAAGGCTGAAACCACTGCCTTTATAACCAATGAAACCAAGGTGCATGACCCAATTACCTTTATTACTTCATTAGACAAATCGGAGCTCGGACTTGTCCAAAATGAAATCAAAACCGCACAAAGACAGGCAACTGTTATCGAAAAAAACATCGATACAGAAGCTTATTTAAATGGTCTGAGTGCAGAAGAATACCGTAGCTTCATAGATAAAAGTGCTATTTCAGCCGATAAAAAGTTTGAGGAAGGCTGGGCCCTGTTTAAGCATAAGATCCCAATGTGGATTTTTTTAGTGATCTGTGTAATCATTACCTATTACTGTATCACTAAAAACCTCTCACTTATACCTGTTCTCGGCTTGTTATGCTGTCTGTACATGATGTGCGAACTGGGCATTTCTAACTGGATTGGTTTTGGCATCTGGCTGGTTATCGGTTTGGGGGTTTATTTCCTTTATGGATTTAAGCATAGTAAGCTTAATGTAAGTAAGGCAGAATAACATTAACACTGAGGAAAAATGGGTAGCGGCCCCCCAGGGGCCGCTCATGCCTATAAAGGCCCTGTTTTGGCAAGCACAACTGTTAAATTGTGTTAAATATTGTGTAAGGGATAAAATGTTTAATTTTTGTGTGGAATTATTTCTACTTTTGCTGATAATAGATGAATAGAAAAACTACAGCGATCTCAGTCTTTTACATGACATGCATTATATGCATGAGTGTTTGCTGTGGGGCTTCAGTTTTTGCTCAGCGTTCTGACAGTACAAACAATGCTGCTAAGTACAAAAGGATCGTAAAGACCCCGCAAATTAAAGGCGATGTACCATCTTACAAACCTAATTATGTTCCGGGTTCTTCATTTACCCCATACAGCAGTTTGGTTTCGCATAACAGAAGCGCAGGTAAGCCAGACAAAATCTTATCAGTTCTGCGTGTTTACCCTAACCCTGTGGATGACCAGATTAACTTTATTCTGAGATTAGAACGTGAGTCCAACATTTCGATTAAGATCATGGACTTACTGGGTAATGAAGTGGTAACACTCTCCAATGAGCGATTATCTGCAGGTGAGCAGACAAAAACCTTTACTATTCCCAACCGCCTTAACAGCGGCATCTACTTTTTGCGTTTTGTTGCTGGTTCAGAAACCATCGTGAAACGTATTTCGGTTTTATAATTTCAATCATTGCTTCCTTTTTACTGGATATAAAGTTACTTTTACGTATCGCGCCATCTGCACGATTACATAACGTATATATTTATTGCTCACATGAAAGTAATTGCAATTGGCCGTAACTATGCTGCCCACGCTAAAGAATTAAATAACCCGCTGCCTTCTAGTCCAGTTATCTTTATGAAACCAGACACTGCGGTACTCAAGGATAATAAGCCATTCTACATCCCGGAATTTTCTTCAGATCTGCACTATGAACTGGAGGTTGTATTGAAGGTGTGCAAAGAAGGAAAACACATTGCAGAAAAATTTGCAGGAAACTATTTTGAAGAGATTGGATTGGGAATTGACTTCACAGCACGTGACCTTCAGTCGTCTCTCAAGGAAAAAGGCTTACCATGGGAACTCGCCAAAGCATTTGACAATTCGGCTGCTGTAAGTCATTTCATCCCGAAAAGTAAGATCAGTGACCTTAACGATCTTCAGTTTAAATTAGACATCAATGGCGAAACCAGACAAGATGGTAATACTAAAAACATCCTTTTCTCGTTTGAAAAAATCATCGCTTTCGTTTCACAATATATTACTTTGAAAAAAGGAGATTTGATCTTTACCGGCACACCAGAGGGTGTTGGGCAAGTGCATCCGGGTGACAAACTTGTAGCCTGGATTGGAGAAGAGCAGTTTCTGAATTTCGAAATAAAATAAATTTGATGATCAGATCCCGCATATTAATTTTTTTCTTCAGCGCATTTACTCTTAGTACTCAGGCTCAGCAGATTTTTAGTTCCAATAAATATCCTTTGGTAGACTTTAGGCCACCCCTGGACATAGTCCCGCCAGCCCTTGCCGGATCTTTTGGCGAACTGAGAAGTAATCACTTTCACTCAGGAATTGATTTCCGCACCAACCAACGTGAAGGATATCCGGTATTTGCTATAGCAGATGGTTATGTTTCCAGAATGAGGGTTCAAAACAGTGGTTTTGGATTAGCCTTATACATCAACCACCCTAATGGCTTTACCTCTGTATATGGTCACCTATCGCGTTTTGCACCTAAGATTGCTGAGGCAGTGAAAACGCTGGAATACCAGAAGAAGTCTTTTGAACTGGATGAGTTTCCTGAAGCCGACAAGTTTTTTGTTCATAAGGGGGATGTAATCGCCTATTCCGGAAACAGAGGCAGTTCTGGTGGCCCTCACCTTCATTTTGAAATCAGGGACACAAAAACTGAGCATACTATTAATCCGCAATTATTTGGCATCCAGATTCCTGACGACATTCCGCCCGTGCTTTACTCCTTATACGTCTATAAACTTAACAAAAAGCCCTTTAGTGAATATACACCTAAACAGTATTACCAGGTGGTTGGCTCGGCTGGCAAATATCATTTAAACTCTGGGACCATCACGGCAAGCGGTGAACTTGGCTTTGGAATTACGGCGACAGACAGACACAATGGTGCATCTGGCTTAAATGGAGTTTATTCCATCGAACTGCTTGTAGATGGCAACCCAGTTTATGTATCTTCTCTGGAACGTTTTGCATTTGAGAATAGCAAAGCAATCAATTCCCACATTGACTATCCTGCATATATGAGCAGCAAAAGAAGCATTCAGAAAAGCTTTGTTGATCCAGGAAATCCATTACAGATTTACAGTAACCTCGTTAATAATGGTCGGGTTGAATTCACAGATCAGGAGATGCACGAACTCAAGTATATTGTAACCGACTCTAAAGGAAACCAGAGTATTCTTCCGTTCACAGTAAGATCAGATGGCAAAGCTGTCAGTACACCTGATCAACCGGCAGGAATACTGTTTAGTAATGATAAGGACAACGAGTTCTCTGCAGAGGGAGTTAAAGTTGTGGTGCCAAAAGGAACCTTGTATAACGACTTTAATTTCATCTTTAAGGTAAAGCCTAAGCCTTCAACAGGATATTCACCTATCTATCAGATTCATAACAATATCACACCACTTCATACTGGCTTTAATCTTTGGATAAGGCCTGATGCAAGTTTGGGAGAGCTAAAGGATAAAGCAGTTATCGTAAGCACTGGCGGCTCCTCACAAGGTGGTGTTTTCGAAGATGGATATGTAAAAGCTAGTCCGAGGAACTTTGGCAGCTTTTATATCGCAGTGGATACTACTGCCCCGTCCATTATCCCTTTAAACATTTCCGATGGAAAAAACATGCGTGGTATTGCAAAGATGAATTTTAAAATCCGCGACAACCTTTCAGGAATCAAAAGCTTTAATGGCTACATTGATGGGAACTGGGTATTAATGGAGTTCGACACCAAAACAGCTACGCTTTGGCATTCTTTCGACGACCGCACATCAGCAGGTAAACACAACCTCAAACTCGTGGTAGAAGACATGAAAAGCAATAGTAGAACATATTCGATTACCTTTTATAAATAGAAAACATGAGTGAACTAAAAGAAGGCCAGAAAGCACCCGATTTTACGGGGACAGATCAAGATGGTAAAACTGTTACCCTCAGTCAGTTTACAGGTAAAAAAGTAGTCCTGTATTTTTACCCGAAAGATGATACCCCTGGTTGTACAGCTGAAGCATGCGACTTTAGAGATAACTATCAGGGCCTGGTCGCAAAGGGAATTACCGTATTAGGTGTAAGTACTGATGATGAGAAATCGCATCAGAAGTTTGCTACCAAGCATAACCTGCCTTTCACATTACTAGCAGACACGGATAAAACCATTGTAGAAGCCTACGGTGTTTGGGGAGAGAAAAATATGTATGGCAAAAAATACATGGGAATCAACCGCACAACTTTTCTCATTAATGAGGAGGGTGTGGTGAGCCACATTATAAAAAAGGTTGATACAAAGAATTCGACAGCCCAGGTACTCGAACTTTTAGAAAAATAACAACTGCATAACATTAAATCGTATTAAAAGCCAGGCTAACGGCCGTGCTTTTAATTGATAAGTGACAGAAAAAACTATATTTGCCATCAAACTTGTTAAATACAATTCATTAAAAAGTTGCATGAGCTCAGCTATTTGGAAATATATTCCAGCTTGTGCAAGCTTGAACACAATTAAACAATTATATACGAATGAAACATACAATCAATGAATTAGAGGACATTGTTTCTCAGGTACGAAGAGATATTGTTAGAATGGTACACGGTTGCCAGTCGGGCCACCCGGGCGGATCATTAGGATGTGCGGAGTTTTTAACCGCACTCTATTTTGAAACGATGAACCATAAAACCGATTTTAATATGGACGGCGAAGGCGAAGATTTATTCTTCCTTTCAAATGGTCACATTTCTCCTGTATTTTATAGCGTTCTTGCCAGGTCTGGTTATTTTGAGATCAGCGAGCTTGCTACCTTCAGGAAATTAAATTCACGTGTTCAAGGTCACCCTACTACGCACGAAGGATTACCAGGTATTAGAATTGCTTCTGGTTCATTAGGCCAGGGAATGTCTGTAGCCATCGGCGCTGCCTTAACTAAAAAGCTTAATAAAGATCATTCATTAGTTTTCAGTCTTCATGGAGACGGAGAATTGCAGGAAGGTCAAAACTGGGAAGCCATCATGTTTGCCCCACACAATAAAGTGGATAACCTGATTGCTACCATTGACTATAACGGGCAGCAGATTGACGGACCAACAGAAAAGGTTTTATCGTTGGAAAACCTGCAGGCAAAGTTTGAAGCTTTCGGATGGCATGTGATCACTTCTAATGGAAACAACATGGAGGATATTGTAAAATCTCTGGCTTATGCAAAATCATTAACCGGAAAAGGTAAACCTATTCTGAACCTGATGAGCACCCAGATGGGATATGGTGTAGATTTTATGGTAGGTACGCACAAATGGCACGGAGCTGCGCCAAATGACGAACAATTGGCTTCGGCATTGAGCCAGAACAAAGAGACACTGGGAGATTATTAATCCCGCGTCTAAAACCCTTATAAGCACTATAATAGAATAAATATTAGAATGATACTTAATGCTCAAATTTAAAACAAGCACTGAAATCTCATTCCATTAAAACATAAATTCTCAATGAAAAAATATACATATTCAGAAAAGAAAGATACACGCTCTGGTTTTGGTGTAGGTTTACATGAAGCAGGTAAAAAAAACCCAAACATTGTTGCGCTTACAGCAGATTTAAAAGGATCCTTAAAAATGGATGCTTTTGAAAAAGACTTCCCTGAACGCTTTATTCAGATTGGTATTGCTGAAGCAAACATGATCGGTATTGCTGCGGGTATGACTATCGGCGGAAAAATCCCTTTCACTGGTACTTTTGCCAATTTCTCTACAGGCCGGGTGTATGACCAAATCAGACAATCCGTTGCCTACTCTAATAAAAATGTTAAAATCTGTGCTTCACACGCAGGACTAACTTTAGGTGAAGATGGTGCTACCCACCAGATTCTGGAAGATATAGGACTAATGAAAATGCTCCCTGGAATGGTAGTTATCAACCCTTGTGATTACAATCAGACCAAGGCTGCTACCATGGCTATCGCAGAATATGAAGGTCCTGTTTACCTGCGTTTCGGAAGACCTACAATTCCTGTATTTACAGATCCTGACCAGAAGTTTGAGATTGGTAAAGCATGGATGGTTAACGAAGGTACTGATGTAACAATCATCGCTACCGGCCACATGGTTTGGAAAGCAATTGAGGCTGGTGAGCAGTTAGAGGCATTAGGTATCGATGCAGAAATCATCAATATTCATACTATTAAACCTCTGGATGAAGAAGCAATTCTAAAGTCGCTCCAAAAAACTGGTTGTGTAGTTACTTGTGAAGAACATAATAAATTTGGCGGACTTGGAGAAAGTGTGGCTCGTTTATTGTCAACTGAACTTCCTTCACCTCAAGAATTTGTTGCAGTGAACGACAGCTTTGGAGAAAGTGGTACTCCAGATGAATTAATGACAAAATACGGATTGGATACGATCAACATTGTTGAGGCGGCTCAAAAAGTAATTAAAAGAAAAAAATAATTGATGAAGCAGGTTGAAGACGAAGAAATATTAGCAAAGTTCTCGATTGAGGGCACACGAAATGAAGCCTTTAACCTGCTTATATCAAAATATCAGGAGAAAATCTACTGGCATATCAGGAGGCTGGTTATCGACCATGATGATGCTGATGATCTGGTTCAGGAAGTATTTATAAAAGTTTGGAAAAACCTGGAAAAGTTTCGCAGTGATTCCAAACTTTATACCTGGATTTACAGGATTGCTACAAATGAGTGCATTACCTTTCTCAATAAGCAGAAACAGCGCAATCAAACTTCTTTTGATGATGTTTCTGAAGAGTTATCAGAAAGTCTGGTTGCCTCCTCCTACTTCAATGGAGATAAGATTCAGATGAAATTACAGCAAGCATTACTCACGCTTCCTGAGAAACAGCGTCTTATTTTTAATATGAAATACTACGATGAATTAAAATATGAAGAGATATCTGAAATTTTAGGTACTTCTGTTGGTGCCCTCAAAGCATCATTTCATATTGCAGTAAAGAAAATTGAAGTTTTTATGTTAAATGAAGAGATTTCACTTTAAACCTTTTGCTTTTTCTGCAGTCAGTAATCTATGTAAAAGCTATAGGAATGGACACATCCTTATAAATTTCATGACCGATAAAATTCAATAAGATGATAACTGATGAAGAAAACAACGAATGGAAAGCAGAAGCCCCATACCTGGCAAGTCTGCAAAAAGAAAACCCATTCAGCGTTCCTGCACAATATTTTGATTCGCTACCAGACAGAATTGGCAGTTCACTCTACGTTGAGCAGCTAAAAGAAAGGCTTCCGGTTTCAGGATATACCGTGCCTGATCAGTATTTCAATAACCTACAAGAACAGATTTTTGCAGCTTCTGCAGATGCTGTTTTATCAGCCCTGCCTAAAGCTACGGGCTACCAGACACCTGATCAGTATTTTCAGAAATTGCAGTCGAAAATTCAGGCCAGGATCCTCGAAGAAGAAAGAGTAGCGCCGGCAACAGTATTACCTGTTACCAAGGAGAAATCTGCTGAAATATTCGAGAATTCTGCCACCAAGCCAGCAGAAACCAAGATTGTAAGGCTTTGGCATTCTGGAATACTTAAATATGCTTCAGCAGCATGTTTTATAGTAGCTACAGCATTTGGACTATACCTGAATCAGCAAAGCAAAACTTATGTTGCACCACAGATGTCGTCGGCGGAAATAGCTAATGAACAGCTTTTATACGATATAGATGAGCAGGATATAATGGATCATGTTGAAGGCAGTATCGCCGGAACACAGAAAAACGCTCCATCTGCTGCCGAAATGGAAACCTATATCTTAAACAACTATTCCCAAACCGAGCTATCGACATCACTATAAAGAAAGAAATCATGAAAAATCTATTTGCCTTCATTTTAATATTATGTCTTCCATCTCTGGTCTCCGCACAAAGGTCTGAAGGAAAAAGAAGTGAAATGGAAGCTTATAAAATTTCTTATTTAAAAGAGAAACTTGAACTAAGCCCAGCAGAAGAAAAGATTTTCTGGCCTATTTATACTGCATGGCAGGGCGAACAGGCAGCCTTACGTAAGGAGCGCAGGGAGAAAATGATAAGTTTTAGAAAGATGCCCGAAATTGAAACCCTTTCTGATACAGAAGTACAGTTACTGATAACTAATGAACTAAACTTCAAACAAAAAGAACTTAATATAGAGCGCAAGTATTACACCAGGCTTAAAAGCAGCCTTCCTATCAAAACTGTCGGTAAATTTTATCGTGCCCAGGAAACGTTTAAAAAGGAGTTGTTAACACGCTATAGGGAAAACAGGAACCGTTAGTGCATTTTCTGCCTTTTTATGAGGTACGCCGTTAAAACGTCGGCAAAACCTGCTGAGATATCTGCTTCCACCAGGTCTATTTTGTATTGTCCACACTTAATGGAGATATTTTTTCGATAAGCTTGATAGGTTCTGAGGTATATTTCTTTGAGATTGGAACTGCTGGCTTTCAACTCGGCTCCGGTCTCCATATCTATAAAATGATAGGGACTATTATCAAACTTGAAGTTCAGCTCTTTATCCTTATCACTGATACTAAAGATAATCACTTCGTGTTTGTTGAATTTCAAATGCTGCAACGCAGCAAACAGCGCATCTTGCTCTTGGTCGCTATGAATATTATTCAGCAAATCACTGAAAATTATAACCATAGAACGTTTGTGGATAGACTCGGCAACCTGGTGCAGACATTTCTCCAGATTAGTACCTTCGTTTAGCTTTACGCTTTTCAGCACCTGCTCTAGCTGACTGAATAGATATTGCTTGTGGGCGGTTGTGGACCTGGCTGGGGTATTAAGCCACAGCTCATCATTAAACAAGCTTAAACCGAAAGCATCACGCTGCTTCTTCAGCAGGTAAATTAGAGAAGCCGCAGCCTCTACGGCGAAGGTTAATTTATGGTAGCTGGAACCGTATGGAAAAAACATTGAAGAAGAAGTATCAATCACGAACTGACAGCGGAGGTTCGTCTCTTCTTCATATTTTTTTGTGTAAAGCTTTTCTGTACGTCCGTAGAGTTTCCAGTCTATATTTCTCACGTTATCGCCGTCGTTATATGATCTGTGTTCGGCAAATTCTACAGAGAATCCATGAAAAGGGCTTTTATGCAGGCCCGTAATGAAGCCTTCAACTACAAATCTAGCCAGTAATTCCAGATTGGTATTGAGTTGCAGATCAGAGTTGTTAGTGTAAGGCTCCATTTTGTAAATCTAACAAAAGAAACATAACTTGCATGTCAAGCACAAAGGAATGAGCATTAAATCCCAAATAAATGAGCCTATACTCAAAGGAATAATCCTTGTCTATTTGCTTTTGTTCGCTACTGCGCTGTTTTCCTCTGCTTACCTGTTGGTTGGCGTAGTTTCAGGTCAGCCTATTCCATTGATCGGCCTGCTCAAATACCTGCTGCTCTGCGTATTGTTTTTGGTTCTGTCAATAGATGCACTTAAAGCTTTTGGACTTAGGCCACACAGGCTTTTACGCCTTGCCCGGGGAACAACAAATTTTAAATGGCTATTCACAATCGCGACTGTTATATGCCTGGCAGCTAAGGCGGGACTATTTGATAACGTTAGTGGGAAAAAAATAGAGCTGAGTTTTGTTCAAATTGGAATACTGATTTTGCTCACAATATTTTGTTTTTGGAGTGATAGTCTACTTAGTAAACTTGAGCCTGAAAATCCCGAGGGAGAATGATTGTGCAAAAAAAAAGCATCCATGAAATTCATGGATGCTTTTAGCTCGTTTATATTATTCGATTACAATTGTTTATCTAATTTACCTGCTAATACTGACTTTGGAACAGCACCAACTTGTTTGTCAACAACCTCTCCATTTTTGAAGTATAATAGAGCAGGGATGTTACGAATACCGAACTGAGTAGAAATTTGTGGGTTGTTATCCACATTTACTTTTCCTACAACTGCTTTTCCTTCGTATTCTTTTGATATTTCATCAACTACAGGACCTACCATGCGACATGGACCACACCATTCTGCCCAAAAGTCTACTAAAACCGGTTTATCTGATTTCAACACAACTTCCTCGAAGTTGGCATCTGTGATTTCTAAAGCCATAATTATTCTTTTTATTTACACAAAGATATGATCAATTGTAGTGCCACCACGGATTGTAATGCCAAAATGACATTAGTTCAACTTATAGTTTACCATATGCAGGGCTGTCAGTTGGTCTAGAAACAGATTATTCGGGTTGATTTTCAAAGACTTAGAAGGCAACTCCAGGGTTACATTTTTTTCACCATCATATACCGTAAAATTTAACTGGCAATTCTGCTGTTCTGTATTTGCCTTGTTTTCTTCAATAATTGTATAGATTTGAGTAATGATATCTTCATTAATACCTTGAATTGGAATCTGAATGGTGATGCATTTTGCAAACTTATCCCTCAAATCTGATAATAATGCCATGGAGGTGATCTTAAATTCCCAGTCACCCTCTTTACGGAAACGCTCACCTACCCTGCCACGAATCTGAAGGAAATAACCATCGGTCATAAATTGTTTAAACTTCACAAAATCTTCTCCGAACAGGGCTAACTCACAACTATCATTATAGTCTTCAAATACGATGGTTCCAAAGGGTTTTCCAGTTTTAGTCATACGCTGAGCAGAAAGTACTACCAATCCTCCAACTACCAGTTCCCTATTTTTTACTCCTTCAAACTCTGCCAATACGTCCTCATTGGTATCACCCATCCTTACCTTATTGACCAGCGACAAGTGCCGCACAGAATGCTGGCAGAACTCTTTAAGTTCAAGTTTGTAATTATCGAGGGGATGGCCGCTCAAGAATATCCCAATGGCATCCTTTTCATATTTGAGACGGTCTATTAATGTCCACTCATTAGTAACCGGTAAAGCTGGTTCCTGAATCATATCGGCAATGGTGCCACCAAATAACGAAGATTGTGAGGATGACTCGTTGTTCTGGAAATCATTCGAATACTTTATTAACTTCTCAATCCCGTTTAGCTTATCGTTGATACCTACAAAGAAATACTGTGCCCGGTGGTAGCTGAAGCTGTCAAAAGCACCACTATAGACGAAACTTTCGTAAGCCTTTTTGTTAACTGTCCTTGTGTTTGAACGTTTGGCAAAATCGTAAACACTTTTGTATTTACCGGCACGCGTCCGCTCTTCAATAATACTTTCTACAGCTTTCTCTCCCACGCCTTTTATACCAGACAAACCAAAACGTACCTTACCTCCAATATTCACGGAGAATTTAAGAATAGATTCGTTTACGTCCGGCCCAAGTACTTGCACCCCCATCTGTTTACATTCTTCCATAAAGAAGGCAACCTGCTTGATGTCACTCATGTTATTCGTCAGCACCGCAGCCATGTACTCTGCAGGGTAATGTGCTTTTAGATAGGCTGTCTGGTAAGCAATCCACGCGTAACAAGTAGAGTGCGATTTATTGAAGGCATAGGATGCAAAGGCTTCCCAATCTTTCCAGATTTTTTCTAACGTTGCTGCCGCATGCCCCTTCTCCGCAGCCTGGGCAACAAATTTAGGTTTCATCTTGTCGAGTACATCCTTCTGCTTCTTACCCATGGCTTTTCTCAGAACGTCGGCTTCACCTTTAGTAAAACCAGCAAGTTTTTGCGACAAAAGCATCACCTGCTCTTGATAAACGGTGATACCGTAGGTTTCCTTCAGATATTCTTCACAGGCATCCAAATCATATTTAATCTCTTCCTCACCATTTTTCCTGCGTACAAAACTTGGGATATACTCCAATGGCCCTGGTCGGTAGAGTGCATTCATCGCAATTAAATCACCGAATACAGTTGGTTTCAATTCCTTCATGTATTTCTGCATACCGGTAGACTCATATTGGAAGATACCAACCGTTTCCCCACGCTGGAAGAGCTCATAAGTCCTGACATCATCAATAGGGAACTCATCAGGATCAAGCTGAATTCCCGTTCTCAGACGAACCAGTTTAACGGTATCTTTAATCAGCGTTAGCGTCTTCAATCCCAGGAAGTCCATTTTCAACAATCCTGCACTCTCTACTACCGAGTTATCAAACTGTGTAACATAAAGATCAGAATCTTTAGCCATCGCCACAGGGACATAATTAGTAATATCATCTGGGGTGATGATTACACCACAGGCGTGAATACCCGTGTTCCGTAGAGACCCTTCCAGGATTCTTGCCTGCTGGATAGTCTCCGCACTCAGGCTTTTTGAGTCTGCAAGGTCTTTCAGTTCTACAACTTTTTCATATTCGTCTGCTCTTAAGGCACCTTTCAATGCCTTTTCATCGAGATTGAAGATCTTGGCCAGCTTTAAATTAGGAATAAGCTTTGCAATTTTGTCTGCTTCAAAAAGTGGCAGGTCCAATACCCTTGCCGTATCTTTTACGGATGACTTTGCTGCCATTGTACCATAGGTAATGATCTGCGCCACCTGATTGGAGCCGTATTTTCGGATAACGTAATCCATTACACGCCCCCTTCCTTCATCATCGAAATCGATATCAATATCTGGCATCGACACCCGGTCAGGGTTCAGAAAACGCTCAAACAGCAAGTCGTACTTGATTGGATCTATATTAGTAATCCACAAACAATAGGCAACTACAGACCCTGCAGCAGATCCCCTTCCCGGGCCTACAGAAACGTCCAGGTTTCTCGCCTCTCGGATAAAATCCTGTACAATCAGAAAATATCCCGGATATCCGGTCTTCTCAATTGTCTGCAACTCAAAATCCAGACGCTCCTCTATATCAACAGTAATGTCGCCATACCTTTTCTTGGCCCCCTCATAAGTAAGGTGGCGTAAAAATTTATTTTCTCCACGCTTTCCGCCATCTTCATCATCCTCTGCAACCAGAAATTGCTCAGGGATGTCGAATTTAGGTAAGAGTACTTCACGCGCCAGCTTGTAGGTTTCTATCTTATCTACTACTTCCTGGATATTTAGAATTGCTTCAGGCAGATCGGCAAATAGTGCCTTCATCTCATCCGAAGACTTGAAATAATATTCCTGGTTGGGCAAACCGTACCGAAAGCCCCTTCCCCGGCCAATAGGAGTAGCTTGTTTTTCTGCATCCTTTACACACAGTAAAATATCGTGTGCGTTGGCATCTTTCTTATTGATGTAATAGGTATTATTGGTAGCAATCAGTTTAACTTCATGCTTTTTTGCGAGGGCAATCAAAGATTTATTAACAACATTTTCATCATCCTGATTGTGTCTCATTACTTCAACATAAAAATCAGGGCCGAATAAAGATTTCCAGAAAACGAGTGCCTCTTCGGCTTGTTTCTCGCCCATGTTGAGCAACTTACTGGCAACCTCACCATAGAGGTTCCCGGAAAGTACAATGATGTCTTCTTTATATTGCTCAATTACCAGCCTATCAATCCTGGGGACATAGTAAAAGCCTTTGGTATAAGCGATAGATGACATTTTTGCGAGATTGTGATAGCCTCTTTTATTCTTTGCCAGCAGCACAATCTGGTACCCATTATCTTTTCGTGATTTATCCAGATGGTTTTCACACACGTAAAACTCACAGCCTACGATTGGCGTCAACGGTTTTTCCTGTGCTTCTTCCCCTTTCTCTTCAGCCGCTTTATTTCTCGCATCTACCCCTTTGTTGTAATTCAGCACCTGATTAACAAAATGAAATGCGCCCATCATGTTGGCATGGTCTGTCATGGCTACCGCAGGCATCTTATCAGCGGCGGCGGCGGCGATCAACCCTGGAATATTAATTGTTGACTGCAGGACAGAAAATTGCGTATGGTTATGCAAGTGTACAAAAGTTGCCTGTTTAAGTTCTTCTTGATTTCCTTTTAACGTCTGTTTAGAAATACCCGGTCCTTCTGCCTGGGCTTGTCTTTTACGAATGGCATCCGAGGCAGCTTTAAGGTTAAAATGCTGCAGGCCTATGCCCTGTATAACATCAGGATTATTGGTTTTATATGTGCGCAGGTAATCTTCATCTGCCTGCAGCTGCTGAGGAGTAAACACTCCCATTTTTACCAGCTGAAGGAAACACCTTGTAGTAGCCTCTACGTCTGCCGTAGCGTTGTGTGCTTCGGCAAAAGGAACACCAAAGAGGTAGCTATGCAACTCAGTAAGGTTAGGAAGCTTAAAGCGTCCGCCCCGGCCACCTGGAATTTTTAACAGGTCTGCCGTCACTTCGGTACAGGTATCCAATACTGGCATCTGGGCCATTGGACTCTCCACACCCATACGGTGAAGCTCTGCTCCCATAATGTTAACATCAAAGCCAATATTCTGCCCAACAACAAATTTGGCTTTAGACAGCACGATATTGAACTTCTCCAGCACCTCCTGCAATTCTATCCCTTGCTCAGTGGCTAACTCGGTAGAAATTCCATGGATACGTTCAGCATCATATGGGATATTGAAGCCATTAGGTTTCACCAGGTAGTCCTGATGTTCTATCAGGTTTCCCAGTTCATCATGTAACTGCCAGGCAATCTGAATACACCTTGGCCAATTGTCTGTATCGGTCACTGGGGCATTGTAATTTGCAGGTAAACCTGTAGTTTCAGTATCAAAAATTAAGTACATAGATGAGTCATTAAGAATCCTTGTCTGTTAAACAAAATGATTAACAAAATTACGGTTTTTTAAATCCCCAATTAAAGAAAAAAGGTAAAATTAGGAAGATCAGCAGAATAGAATTGGACGGTAGCCAGTGCGCATATTAGTGCAAAGATTGTTCTCTGGAAACAGGGACTTTATGCTCTTGACTGACAAGTTTCGAGGTATCATAGCCTTTTTCATGACAGCGTTTAATGATGTCTTCCATTAGCTCCTTTGCGAGTTGCGGCTTACGTGACATAATGAAAAGATACTTATTTTTTGGATGTCCAACTACCACGTACGAATAATCTTCGGCAAGTTCAATTATCCAGTAATCTACTTTGACCGGCCATACAAACTGTGCCTTAAGCTCTGCATTATTTGTGCCCCGCACCACAAAGAGTTTTGACCTGAGATACTTTACTTCTTCTTCACCTAAAACCTTATAGGTAGTGAATACCGCATAATATCCATCAGGATGAATAACATACGTTTCGGTAGTTTCGCGCCACTTCTTGTCCATAAAAGTGGGCAAAGAATATAGAGAATACCATTTCCCAGCATAAGACATTATATCAACTTTCTCTACAGGCGTGTTATCCATTATTGTGGTCTTTATATAGCTGGCATTAAGCAAATGTAAATTCTTTCTCATAAAACCCGCGAGGGAGGATAAAGTTTTAAAAAGCATTTTTTAAAACTAGACTTTAAATTCATAACTTGTGTCAGAAGACAAGCTCTGGAATTGCAGGTGATGATATTAACAGCTGGAGCTGGTTTGATCAAAAACAATAGACCTATGAAGATAACGGTTGTTGGTGCAGGAGCAGTGGGTGCTACCTGTGCAGATAATATCGCAAGAAAAGAGTTAGCTGAAGAACTGGTTATATTAGACATCAAAGAAGGCCTGGCAGAAGGTAAGGCTATTGACATGATGCAAACAGCGGCTCTACTTGGCTTTAATACCAAGATAACTGGTATTACGAACGATTATGGTAAAACTGCAAATTCGACTGTTGCAGTAATCACCTCAGGGCTTCCCCGAAAGCCAGGGATGACACGGGAAGAACTGATAGGTATCAATGCCGGAATTGTGAAAACCGTAGCAGAGAATATCCTCAAGTATTCACCAAATACAATCCTCATCATCGTGAGTAACCCTATGGACACGATGACCTATTTATCGCTCAAGTCACTTGGCCTGCCTAAAAATAGAATTATCGGAATGGGTGGTACACTTGATAGTGCCAGGTTCAAATACTACCTCAGCGTTGCCATGAACTGCAATTCTAATGATTTGCAGGGATTTGTAATTGGTGGGCACGGAGATACGACCATGATTCCGTTAACCCGTTATGCCACTTATCAGAGTCTTAATGTCACAGATCTCTTAGCAGAAGATCTCCTCGCCAAAGTTGCATCAGATACAATGATTGGCGGCGCCACCTTAACGGGACTGTTAGGAACATCAGCCTGGTATGCGCCCGGTGCAGCAGTCGCCGCTTTAGTGGAAAGCATCGTGCGTGATGAAAAGAAATTATTTACCTGCAGTGTCTCTCTCGAGGGAGAATACAAACAAAATGACATCTGTATGGGCGTACCGGTCCTTATCGGCCGCAATGGCTGGGAAAAAATAATAGACTACAAGCTAAACGAACATGAACAGCTCCTCTTTAACAAAAACGCAGATGCGGTTAGGAGCATGAATAATGTATTGAAAGAGATGAATTTAATATAATGGACAGAATCGCCGTTCCGCTCTTACTCATAAATTTGAATGACGAAGGCTTTCATCTTTTGGCTGAAATCAGCGTTTTTGGTGAAAAACACTTTGCTGTCATTGATACCGGAGCCTCCAGATCAGTCTTCGACAGCAGTTTTATTTTGCAATATGGCGCAGAAAGCAGCATCCCGCAAGATACACAACAGGCTACAACCATTTTCACTACCTCCGCTACAGCATTGGCGGTTATCCCCAAACTTAAGATAGGCGGACTGACGATAAAAGACTACCCGGCAATTGCGCTAGACCTTGCATCTGTGAATGAAGCCTATGATTTGCTGGGACATCCGAGAATCATCGGTATCATAGGCAGCGATATTTTTTATCGTTACCAGGCCAGGATCAACTTTAAAAAATTGAAATTATACTTTTCAAAAAAATAAGCAAATCCAGCAGGTTAAAATATAACGTAGGAAACACCCATCAAACAAAAAAGCCGGTCTCTGATAAAGAAACCGGCTTTCCGTTTTATAGTTGCATCAACTACTAAGCATCAATCTTCGCGTACTTAGCATTTCTTTCAATAAACTCTCTTCTAGGCGCAACCTCATCTCCCATTAGCATGGAGAAGGTATGATCACATTCTGCGGCATTTTCAATTGTAGCCTGCATTAACGTACGGTTAGCAGGGTTTAGTGTAGTATCCCACAATTGTTCTGCATTCATCTCTCCAAGTCCTTTATAACGCTGGATATGAACGCTTTCTTCTTTACCCTGACCTTTTAAGCGTTGTACTGCAGCATCACGTTGCTGATCATTCCAGCAGTATTCCTGCTCTTTACCTTTCTTAACCAAATAAAGTGGTGGCGCAGCAATGTAAACATAGCCCGCTTCAATCAGGGCCTTCATATATCTAAAGAAGAAGGTCAGGATCAGTGTAGTAATGTGTGATCCATCAATATCCGCATCCGTCATAATCACAATCTTGTGGTAACGGAGTTTGGTTAGATTCAGTGCTTTATCATCTTCAGGAGTACCAATGCTTACACCAAGGGCGGTAAACATGTTTTTGATCTCGTCGTTTTCGTAGATTTTATGCTCCATCGCCTTTTCCACGTTCAGGATCTTACCTTTCAGCGGCAGAATGGCCTGGAAGTTACGGTCACGACCTTGCTTTGCCGTTCCACCCGCCGAGTCTCCCTCGACAAGATATAACTCACATTTTTCCGGATCAGAGTCAGAACAGTCAGCAAGTTTACCCGGCAAGCCTGAGCCTCCCATTACGCTCTTACGCTGAACCATCTCACGGGCTTTACGTGCAGCAGCACGGGCAGTTGCAGCAAGAATAACCTTATTAACGATCATCTTCGCTTCTTTCGGGTATTCTTCAAGGTAAATACCCAGAGCTTCACCAACAGCAATATCCACAGCGCCCATTACCTCAGAGTTACCAAGTTTGGTTTTTGTCTGACCTTCAAACTGAGGCTCCTGAACTTTTACGGAAACTACAGCAGTTAATCCCTCACGGAAATCATCACCGGTAATCTCAAACTTTACGTTCTTCAGTAATCCCGACTTATCAGCATAAGCTTTCAACGTCCGGGTTAAACCTCTTCTAAAACCGGCAATGTGTGTACCACCTTCGTGGGTATTAATATTATTTACGTAAGAATGTACGTTTTCAGCATAACTATCATTGTATTGAAGTGCAAGCTCCACCGGAATACCGTTTTTAACTCCTTCAACATAGATTGGTTCAGCGATCAATGAAGGGCGACCACCATCTAAAAACTGAACGAATTCTTTCAAACCGCCTTCAGAGAGGAACAGTTCGGTAAGGAAATTACCGTTCTCATCCACTTCACGCTCATCCGTCAACGTCAGGCTGATGCCTTTGTTCAAAAATGAAAGCTCTCTCAAACGTGATGCTAGCGTATCATAGCGATACTCAGTTGTTTGCGTAAAAATAGTTGGATCCGGAGAAAACGTAATTACCGTTCCTCTTTTATCCGTTTCCCCTACAACTTTAACGTCATACTGAGGTTTACCCATTTCATATTCCTGCTCCCAGATTTTTCCCTCACGGTGTACTTCTGCTTTTAAGTGTGTAGATAGTGCATTCACGCAACTTACCCCCACACCGTGTAAACCACCGGAAACTTTGTATGTATCTTTATCGAACTTACCCCCTGCGTGAAGAACAGTCATTACAATCTCCAGGGCCGACTTTTTCTCCTTCTGCATAATGCCCGTTGGAATACCACGACCATTATCTTCCACACGGATAGAATTATCTTTAAGAATATTTACGGTAATGGTATTTGCATGTCCTGCAAGTGCCTCATCAATAGAGTTATCCACTACCTCATAAACTAAATGGTGTAAACCTTTTACACCAGTATCTCCTATGTACATTGAAGGGCGCTTACGCACCGCTTCTAAACCTTCTAATACCTGTATATTATCTGCCGAATAATTTGACTTTGGATCTTTTTCTTCGCTCATAAATGTTAATAAAAAATAAGATTCAAAAATAACCAATTATGGCCAATTAAAGGCAAATGTGGATAACTATTTGGTGTATTTTAACCTTTTGCGAACCAAAAAAATCGACTTATTTAGGATACTAATTTTGAAATTTTATATTTGCTGAAATTTATCTCTTTAACAGGGCCAGATTACTGATGGCTTCAACTGACAAAGGACAAAATCAAAAAACGAAAAAAATTACAGATGAACAGAACATCCTTAAAACTAAGCACACTGGCTACCGCTGTAGCATTAGTTTCCGTAATGGCAGCATGCCAGAATAAAGAACAAGCACCATCAGCAGCAACCACTAAAACTGATTCTCCCGCTGTTAAAGGTGGCGAGCCTATCGTTTATGTGAACTCTGATTCGCTGCTAAACAAATATGAGTACTTCAAAGACCTGAAAACAAAATTAGACGCGAAGTCTAAATCAGCTCAAAACGATCTGGGTGCTAAACAACAAGCATTTCAACGCGAAGTTGCTGAATTTCAGCAAGCACAAGGCAGTTTATCTGCTAACGAAAGACAAGCTACAGAGCAGAGATTAGGCCGTAAACAACAAGAATTACAGTCATATCAGCAAAATGCTGGTGCAGCTTTACAAAATGAGCAAGCGACTGAACAAGAGAAATTATACAACAAGATTGCTGATTACCTGAAAGTATATGCTAAAGATAAAGGTTACAAAATGGTGTTAACCTATCAAAAAGGTAATTCTGCTATCCTATTCGCAGATCCCTCTCTGGATGTAACCAGCGAAGTGATTGTTGGTTTAAACGAAGGTTACAAAGCTGATAAAAAGTAGTTTCAATAACTTATTTGAAATGCCCCGGAATCGGGGCATTTTTTTTGTACCAATATTTCAAATGCACCATATGAACACAGCGGAAAAACATCAGGAATTTATGAGAATAGCAATCGATCTCTCCGAAAAGAACGTATTTGAAAGCGTTGGAGGACCTTTTGGGGCTGTGGTGGTAAAGGACGGACAGATCATCGCGCAAAGCGGAAATATGGTAACCAGTACCAATGACCCTACGGCACATGCCGAAGTATCAGCAATCAGGCTTGCTTGTAAAGCGCTGGAGACATTTGACCTCAGTGGTTGCGTAATTTACACCAGCTGTGAGCCCTGCCCAATGTGCCTCAGTGCCATTTATTGGGCTAGAATCGATACAATTTATTTTGGCAATACGAAATCAGATGCAGCAGCCATTGGTTTTGATGATCAGTTCATTTATGAGGAACTCGACAAACCGGCCAATGAAAGGAAACTTCCGCTGCATCAGTTAATGCGTGATGAAGCGCAGCAGGCTTTCAGGTATTGGGACAACTCAGCCCTGCGCACTAATTATTAATCCAGCGCAGGTTATTCATCTTTTTTATCCTCCTCAAAAAGGTTATCAGTGAGATCGTCAATTTCCCGTCGGTCTCTTTTCGTCGGACGTCCTGCCCCTCTGTCCCTTTTCAGCACCGGTGCATGGAACATAGATTTATAACTATGCGTTTCTTCCACAGGCGTAATGTCTTTATACTTGGTTAGGGCAATTTTAGATTCTACCCGGGTATACAATAATTCGACAACCTCAATCACCTTTTTTTCTATGCCCTTAGATACCTGATACACATCTCCAGGCTTCACAACCACCGAAGCCTTTACATTTTGTCCGTTAAATTTGACCCTTCCGGCTTTACATGCTTCCGTCGCTAAAGTTCTTGTCTTGAACAATCTTATTGCCCACAAGTATTTATCTATCCTTAATTTTTCCTGTTCTGCCATAAAAAATCAAAAATACGTAACATAAAAGACCGCTCAATACATAAAATTGATTTATTTTGTGAAAAAATAAAATTGATAATGATTAAAGAATTGAAAAAGTTAATAGAGGCTGCCTGGGATGACAGAACTTTACTGGAGTATCCTGAATATTGTGAAGCAATTGAAACTGTAGTAATGCAGTTAGATCTAGGTGAACTTCGTGTAGCTGAGCCTATTTTAAATTCTTGGGGAATTAACGAGTGGATTAAAAAAGCTGTTATCCTTTATTTTCCTATCAGAGAGATGAAAGAAATGACAGCTGGCCCTTTTATATTTCATGATAAAATGAAATTAAAAACCAACTACAAAGAATTGGGTGTAAGGGTTGTTCCTGGTGCAAGTGCGCGTTATGGTGCATTTATCGCTAAAGGCGTAATCTTAATGCCTTCATATGTGAATATTGGAGCATTTATCGACGAAGGAACAATGGTAGACACCTGGGCTACTGTAGGTTCATGTGCTCAAATCGGAAAACATGTTCACCTCAGCGGTGGTGTTGGTATCGGTGGCGTTCTGGAGCCGGTTCAGGCTGCCCCGGTTATCATCGAAGACAACTGTTTCCTGGGTTCAAGAGCTATTGTTGTTGAAGGTGTTCGTGTAGAAACCGAGGCCGTATTAGGTGCAAATGTGGTATTAACAGCTTCAACTAAAATTATTGATGTAACAGGTGATACTCCGGTTGAATATAAAGGAATCGTTCCTGCAAGATCTGTTGTGATCCCTGGAAGTTATACTAAAAAATTCCCTGCAGGTGATTATCAGGTTCCTTGTGCACTCATCATCGGAAAACGTAAAGAGTCTACAGATAAGAAAACGTCACTTAATAATGCATTAAGGGAAAATAATGTAGCCGTTTAAATGAATATTGGTTTTGATGGAAAAAGGGCTGCTAATAACCTGACAGGATTAGGCAATTACAGCAGATCGCTAGTCTTACAGCTTTCAGAATTTTTCCCTCAAAACCATTATTATGTTTATTCTCCCAAAATTAAACAACATCCCCAGATCGATTTTTTCTTAAACAAAGGAAATATCCATCTTAAACTTCCAGTCAGTGCTCGCATCAAGTTCTTGTGGCGCAGCTTTGGCATAAAAAAACAGCTTCAGGAAGATAAAATCGAAATCTATCACGGATTGAGTAATGAGATCCCTTTCGGCTTGAAGCGATCAGCAATAAAAACTGTAGTGACTATACACGACCTCATTTTTATTCGCTTTCCTTCCAATTTTAAATATTTGGATCGCCAGATTTACAACCTTAAATCGAAATATGCCTGTAAAAATGCCGATCGGATCATTGCTATAAGTGAGCAGACAAAAAAAGATATCGTCGAGTGTTATCAAATTGCCCCCTCAAAGATTGATGTAGTTTATCAATCCTGTGATGATTCCTTTAAACAGCTGATTGGGCACGAACTAAAAGAGGCTGTACGAATAAAATATTCACTGCCCGAAAAGTTTATCCTAAACGTTGGCACAATTGAAATCAGGAAAAACTTACTCTTAATCGTAAAGGCGTTAAAAGACATCGACCCCCATGTCAAACTGGTCGTTGTTGGTAAAAAACAGGCATATGCGGCAACTGTCATCGCAGAAATCGAAAAATCCGGACTCTCCGATCGCGTAATCTTCCTTAAAGATATCCCTTTCAACGATCTCCCGGCCATTTACCAGCTGGCCTCAGTATTTGTCTATCCTTCCTTTTATGAAGGCTTTGGCATTCCCATCATCGAAGCATTATTTGGTGGTATCCCCGTTGTTGCGGCTACCGGTTCTTGCCTTGAAGAAGCTGGAGGACCAGATAGTCTTTATGTCGATCCCAAAGATGCACCTGCTTTGGCTGCCGCAATCAATAGCATACTCCTAAACCCACAATTGGCCAATGTAATGAGGGAGAAAGGCCTACGCTATGTTCAGCAGTTCAATGCCGCTCCCATCGCGAAGCAACTGATGGAATGTTATACCAACATCCTTGCAAATAGTTAAATAACAGAGATTATTTGATAAATTTACCGCATGTTAAGAACGGAAATCGACAAAGCACTCACGGTATTGAAAAACGGGGGTGTAATCCTTTATCCAACAGATACAGTATGGGGCCTTGGATGCGATGCCACCAATGCTGAAGCTGTTGAAAAAATCAATGTAATCAAAAATCGTATTTCCGATAAAAGCTTCATCGTGCTCCTGGACAATGATTCAAAGCTGCAGAGTTACGTAAACGACATTCCTGAGGTTGCTTATGATCTTATTGAATACGCCGAAAATCCCCTTACCATTGTATTTTCGAATGCCAAAAATTTAGCCGTAAATGTGATTAATGCAGATGGCAGCGTTGGAATCCGGGTGGCTAAACATGAATTTGTTCAGCAATTGCTTCAGCGTTTCCGCAAGCCAATAACTTCTACTTCCGCCAACATATCTGGCCAGCCAACTCCGCAGTTCTTTGATGAAATCGATGAGACAATTAAAGATGCGGTAGATTACGTAGTGAACTGGGAACAGGAATTTCGCGAAATCAGGAAACCATCCACAATTATGAAATTAACTCCTTCAGGCCAATTTTCCTTTATTAGAAAGTAAGTTTTAGTACTTTTGCAGACTCAATGAAAAATAATTTAGGACATCCTGTATTTAAGGTGCTGGCTGATATTGCTGCAACATATCATATCGAAGCCTATGTGATTGGTGGATATGTGAGGGATATTTTTCTAAAACGACCATCTAAGGATATCGATATCGTAGTTTTAGGGAACGGAATAGAATTTGCAGAACTTGCCGGATCAGTTTTGAAAAGCAAAGTTGCCATCTTCAAAAACTTCGGAACAGCTATGTTAAGATACAAAGATCTTGAGGTAGAGTTTGTGGGTGCCAGAAAAGAATCTTATCGTGCCGATTCACGCAAACCCATTGTAGAAAACGGGACGATTGAAGATGATCAGCTGAGAAGAGATTTTACGATCAATGCGCTGGCCATATCTTTAAATAAAGAGAATTTAGGCGATTTAATAGATCCCTTCAACGGAGTTGAGGATTTACAGCAGAAACTGATCCGTACTCCCCTTGATCCGGAAATTACTTTTTCAGATGATCCCCTGCGTATGCTCCGGGCTATCCGTTTTGCCAGTCAACTGAATTTTAAGATTGATGAAGAGGCTTTAAATGCGATTTCCCAGCAGAAAGAAAGAATCAGTATTGTATCCAAAGAGCGGATTACCGATGAATTGAATAAAATCATTCTTTCCCCAGTTCCTTCTATTGGTTTCAAATACCTATTTGACACAGGTTTGCTACAGCTGATCTTTCCGCAGATGTCAAACCTTTATGGCGTTGAAATTATTAACGGGAAGGGGCATAAAGATAACTTTTACCATACCCTTCAGGTACTGGATAATATTTGTAAAGTTACAGACGATCTGTGGCTGCGCTGGGCAGCAATACTACATGATATTGCAAAACCAGCAACCAAACGTTTTGAGGATAATCATGGATGGACATTTCATGGTCATGAAGATAAAGGCGCCAGAATGGTACCTCAAATTTTCAATCAGCTAAAGCTTCCCTTGAATGAGAAGATGAAGTTTGTGCAGAAGTTGGTTCAGCTTCACTTACGACCGATTGTATTGGCACAAGAGGTAGTTACCGATTCAGCAGTCAGGCGCTTGCTATTCGATGCCGGCGAGGATATCGAAAGCCTGATGTTACTTTGTAATGCCGACGTAACCACAAAAAATGAGTACAAAATAAAAAAGTACCGCAACAACTTTGAATTGGTAAAACAGAAACTTAAAGATGTTGAAGAACGGGATAAAATAAGAAATTGGCAACCACCAGTTACTGGGACAGACATCATGGAAGTCTTTGGCCTTACGGCTGGTAAGGAAGTTGGAATGATTAAAAATGCCATCCGTGAAGCAATTCTTGAGGGTGAAATCACAAACTCTTTTGATGATGCTCTAGCTTTTATGCTCCTCAAAGGAAAAGAATATGGCTTAGAACCTGTTGAGGGTCGTTCCAAACAATAAATAACCTGTATAGGAATTAAACTTTGTCTTACACAGGTACCAAACCCGAAAAATCATATATTTTCAAATGAAAATATATTTTATAATTTTATAATATAGAAATACAGCTCAATGGCAATTTATAGATTTAGAATTAGTTTTGAAGACTTTGATGAGGTGACTCGTGAGATCGACATCAAATCATCACAAACGTTTGAAGATTTACACAAAGCGGTCCACCGCTCTACTGGCTACAGTGCAGAGAAATCTTCTTCTTTTTATGTGAGTTCTGATCACTGGATCAAAGGAGATGAAATTGCCTACCTTCCAAACCAGCGTAAAATCGACCGTGGCGTCGCGTTGATGGAAAACGCTAAACTAAGCTCATTTATTGAAGATCCGCACCAAAAGTTTTACTACATCTATAACTTCGACCGCCCTTTTGATTTTCATGTTGAGTTGATCAAAATCATCCTACAGACAGATCCAAGCATAGAATATCCCGTATTGTTCAAAAGTACCGGAGAAGCGCCGAAGATTTTTGATACTACCAGCTCAAGTGCTACAGCTATCTCTGCTAACCCGGTTTCTACAGAGTTCGACTTTCTCAATGAAATGGATTTTGTACCCGAAGACACAGAGGAGATTGAGGCAATGGATGGAAGAGGTATCTCAACGTCGGATAAAAGTGATGACGACGAAGAAGATAGTGACGATAATGATGACTTTTCTGACAGCAACGACTTCGGTGACGAAGAGTATGATAGTAAAGATGATTATTAAAGCCAAATAATGGCATATAAAAAAACATTAATTGTAATCGTTGGTCCAACGGCAATCGGTAAAACTGCTTTAGCGGTTGCGTTGGCTCAACATTTTTCCACAGAGATCATCTCTGCCGATTCCAGACAGTTTTTTAAAGAAATGTCTATTGGTACAGCCAAACCAAGTACTGATGAACTTGAGGCTGCTCAACATCATTTTATCGATTCCCACTCCATACATACCTTATTTAGTACTGGAGACTTCGAAAAACAGGCCCTTCAGGTACTGGACAATATTTTCAAAGAGCATTCAATAGCTATCATGGTTGGCGGATCAGGGCTTTACCTTGATGCCGTAACTAGGGGACTGGACCAACTTCCAGACACCGACATGGACATCAGGTCTCGGCTCAACAAACTGTTCGAGACAGATGGCCTTGAACCAATAAAAGCCCAATTAAAAGCTGCCGATCCAGAGTACTTTGCAAAGGTGGATCAGGCGAACCCTCAACGTATGATCAGGGGGCTCGAGTTTTTCCTCTCTACCGGCAAAAAAGTATCCTCCTTTCTCACCAATAGCAAAAAAACACGACCATTTGACATCATTAAAATTGGGTTGAACATGGAACGTGAGCAACTTTACCAGCGCATCAACCAGAGAGTTGATCTGATGATTGCCAATGGTCTGCTAGGTGAAGTCAAATCATTGAAGCCCTACAAAGAGCTTAATGCCTTAAAAACTGTGGGCTACACAGAAATATTTAATTACCTGGATGGTATGATCCAATTGGAAGATGCTATCGCGCTGATCAAACAAAATACAAGACGTTTCGCCAAACGCCAGTTAACCTGGTTTAGAAAGGATGAACAAATCCATTGGTTTGAGCCCCAACTCCCTCCACAAAAGGTCCTGGAATTCATCGAAACCACATTGGAGCATACTAAGCCTGCGCTGTAGGGCCTCCAAAATTCATAGGAAAACCAGCACCTTCTTCCTGCGTTTTGATCCTTCCATTGATGGCTTCAAACTTCTCAATGTTATCCTGCAAGGCTATCATTAGTCTTTTCGCGTGCTCAGGCGTTAAGATGATTCGCGACTTAACCTTCGCTTTAGGTAAACCCGGCATTACTCTTATAAAGTCAAGCACAAATTCAGTATTAGAGTGCGTGATAATTGCCAGGTTCGAAAAGATACCCTCAGCAATCTCTTCAGAAAGTTCTATGCTAATCTGATTGTCGTTGTTTTGATTTTCCATATAACAAAACTACTTCTTTAATTGATTATGGCGATAGAATTTAAAAAAAAAGTCCCCCCTGATAACAGAGAGGACTTTAATAAGCTGATATTTAAAATTATGCTTCTACTTCTTCTTCTTGTTTCGAAGCCAATAATTTGTCGTATTCTTCTTGTGAACCAACTATGATACGCTCGTAACCACGAACACCTGTTCCAGAAGGAATTAAGTGACCTACAATTACGTTCTCTTTCAATCCAAGCATTGTATCACGTTTACCAGCAATCGCTGCTTCGTTTAATACCTTAGTAGTTTCCTGGAATGAAGCTGCAGAGATAAACGATTTCGTACCCAATGATGCACGGGTAATACCCTGCAAAATTGAACTTGCCGTTGCTGCTCTCGCATCACGAACCTCAATCTGTTTCATGTCTTTACGTTTCAACTGAGAATTCTCATCTCTTAGTTTACGCAGTGATAAAATTTGACCAGGTTTAACTGTAGCAGATTCACCAGCATCAACAACAACTTTCTTGTCATAGATCTCGTCATTTTCAATCATGAAGTCCCAACGGTCTACTGAATTATTTTCTAAGAAAATAGTATCTCCCGGATCTTCAATATGAACTTTCTGCATCATCTGGTGAACAATAACCTCAAAGTGTTTATCATTCAGTTTCACACCTTGTAAACGGTAAACCTCTTGTACACCATTCACTAAGTACTCCTGAACAGCAGCAGGTCCTTTGATAGCTAGGATATCGGCAGGTGAAATTGAACCATCCGATAATGGCATACCAGCTTTTACAAAGTCGTTATCCTGAACAAGGATGTGTTTAGACAATGGAACCAGGTATTTTTTAACCTCACCATCTTTTGATTCGATAGTCATCTCACGGTTACCACGTTTAACGCCTCCTAAGGTTACTACACCATCAATCTCAGTTACTACAGCTGGATTAGATGGGTTACGTGCTTCAAACAATTCTGTTACACGTGGTAAACCACCCGTAATATCCCTTGTTTTACCAGTTGCACGAGGAATTTTCACCAAGATTTGTCCGGTCTTAACAGCCTCACCATCGTCTACTGAAACGTGTGCTCCAACAGGGATGTTATATTGTCTGATCAACTCGCCTTTTTTATCCAATACCCTAACTGAAGGGTTTTTAGTTTTATCACGTGTGTCGATAATAACCTTTTCACGGTGACCTGTTTGTTCATCAGATTCCTCACGGAAAGTAACACCTTCAATGATTGCGTCAAATTCAATTTTACCCGCAAACTCTGAGATAATAACCGCGTTATATGGATCCCACGAACAGATTTTGTCGCCTTTGGTAACCTTTGCTCCTTCTTCAACGTACAAGAATGAACCGTAAGGTATGTTGTTGGTCATGATCACTTTTCCTGTTCCTTCTTCAACGATTTTAAATTCGCCTGAACGTCCCAGTACAATTTGTTTCACACCTTCTTCACCCGTATCATTTGCTACCGTACGAACGTTTTCAAATTCGATAATACCATCAAATTTAGCATTGATCTGAGATTCAGCAGCAATGTTTGATGCAGTACCACCCACGTGGAACGTACGTAATGTAAGCTGTGTACCCGGCTCACCGATCGACTGTGCAGCAATCACACCGACAGCTTCACCTTTTTGAACACGTTTACCAGTTGCAAGGTTACGTCCGTAACAAAGTGTACAAACTCCGCGTTTGTTTTCACATGTTAATACCGAACGAATCTCGATACCTTCGATTGGTGATTCTTCAATTGCTTTCGCAACGTCTTCATCAATATCCTGTCCGGCATTAACTAAAAGCTCACCGTTCAATGGATTGAATACATCGTGCAATGAAGTACGACCTAAAATTCTGTCATATAGTGGCTCAACGATATCTTCGTTATCTTTCAGCGCTGTAGTGTACATACCTCTCAGCGTACCACAGTCTTCAGAGTTAACAATCATATCCTGTGCTACATCATGTAAACGACGAGTCAGGTAACCAGCATCTGCAGTCTTTAAGGCTGTATCCGCCAAACCTTTACGAGCACCGTGAGTAGAAATAAAGTATTCTAATACTGACAGTCCCTCTTTAAAGTTTGAAAGGATCGGGTTTTCAATAATCTCACCGCCTGAACCAGATTTCTGAGGTTTCGCCATCAAACCACGCATTCCGCAAAGCTGCCGAATCTGCTCTTTAGATCCACGTGCTCCAGAGTCAAGCATCATATATACCGAGTTGAAACCTTGGTTATCGCTAGATAACTGAGTCATCACGAATGATGTTAAACGGTTGTTGATACGTGTCCAGATATCGATAATCTGATTGTAACGCTCATTATTGGTAATGAATCCCATGTTATAGTTATTCCTTACCTCTTCAACCTCTGCAGAAGCTTGCTCTAATAGAACTTGTTTCTCAGCAGGGATGTTTACATCCTGTAAATTGAACGACAGACCACCTCTGAATGCCATTTGGAAACCTAACTCTTTAATATCATCAAGGAATCTTGATGCACGAGCCATACCAGTAACCTTAACTACATCACCAATAATATCTCTTAGTGATTTTTTTGTCAGCAATTCATTGATATAACCTACTTCTTCCGGTACCATTTGGTTAAATAATACGCGGCCTACAGTGGTTTCTGTTAATTTGTTGACGATAGAACCGTCAGCTTCCTTAACGTTTACTTTTACTTTGATAAATGCGTGAAGATCAACTCTTTTCTCATTGTAAGCAATGATTACCTCTTCAGGAGAATAGAATGATGAATCTTGTCCTTTAACTACACGCGCTTCATCAGTTCTACGGCCTTTAGTGATGTAATAAAGACCCAAAACCATATCCTGAGATGGAACCGTGATCGGCATACCATTCGCAGGGTTCAAAATGTTGTGAGCAGCTAACATCAATACCTGGGCTTCCAAAATAGCAGCATGGCCTAAAGGCAAATGCACAGCCATCTGGTCACCGTCAAAATCGGCGTTGAATGCAGTACACACAAGTGGGTGTAACTGGATCGCTTTTCCCTCTACTAATTTAGGCTGGAAAGACTGGATACCTAATCTGTGCAGTGTTGGTGCACGGTTAAGTAATACAGGGTGTCCTTTCAATACGTTTTCCAGGATGTCCCAAACTAATGGATCTTTTCTGTCAACAATTTTCTTTGCAGATTTTACAGTCTTCACAATTCCACGCTCAATCATCTTGCGAATGATAAACGGTTTGAATAGCTCAGCTGCCATATCTTTAGGTAAACCACACTCATGTAATTTAAGGTTAGGACCTACAACAATTACAGAACGCGCAGAGTAATCCACACGTTTACCTAATAAGTTCTGACGGAAACGTCCTTGTTTACCTTTCAGGATATCTGAAAGAGATTTCAATGCACGGTTACCTTCAGTTTTTACCGCGTTAACTTTACGTGAGTTATCGAATAACGAGTCTACAGCTTCCTGTAACATACGTTTTTCATTACGTAAAATAACCTCTGGTGCTTTAATCTCGATCAAACGTTTTAAACGGTTGTTACGGATAATCACACGACGGTACAAATCATTTAGATCTGACGTTGCAAAACGACCACCCTCAAGAGGTACTAAAGGACGCAATTCCGGTGGAATAACTGGAACGATTTTAATAATCATCCACTCTGGGTTATTCTCAATGCGGGTTCTTGCACCACGGAAGGCCTCAACAACTTGTAAACGCTTCAATGCTTCGTTTTTACGTTGCTGTGAAGTTTCGTTTGCTGCCTGGTGACGAAGGTTGTAAGATAATGTATCTAAATCAATACGTTTCAATAAATCTTCTAATGCTTCAGCACCCATTTTGGCGATGAATTTATTAGGATCTTTATCATCCAGGTATTGATTTTCTTTAGGTAACTTATCTAAAATATCAAGATATTCTTCTTCGGTAAGGAAATCCATATACTGAATTCCTTGTTCTTCCATCAAACCAGATTGAATTACTACATAACGTTCGTAGTAAATGATCAAATCTAATCTTTTAGTAGGAAGACCTAATAAGTAACCGATTTTGTTTGGCAATGAACGGAAATACCAGATATGCGCCACAGGAACAACAAGGTTGATGTGTCCCATACGCTCTCTACGTACTTTTTTCTCCGTAACTTCAACACCACAACGGTCACAAACAATACCCTTATAACGGATACGTTTATATTTACCACAGTGACATTCGTAATCTTTTACCGGACCAAAAATACGCTCACAAAACAAACCATCACGTTCTGGTTTGTAAGTACGGTAATTGATAGTCTCAGGTTTTAACACCTCACCACTAGAGCGCTCTAAAATAGCCTCCGGCGATGCCAAACTAATGGTAATCGAGGTGAAATTGCTTTTTAATTTATTATCCTTTTTGTAAGACATAGCTCTGTTGTTTGAATTTGAAAATTTAAAAAGCCGGAACAGGCAAGACCTGTTCCAGCATTAAAAAATTCAACATTAGTCTAACGTAATATCTAAACCTAATCCGCGCAGCTCATGTACCAATACATTGAATGATTCTGGTACGCCTGGAGTCGGCAGGTTTTCGCCTTTTACAATTGCTTCATAAGTTTTGGCTCTACCAATAACATCATCAGACTTCACAGTCAGGATCTCTTGAAGAATATTAGCCGCACCGAATGCTTCTAATGCCCAAACCTCCATCTCACCGAAACGCTGACCTCCAAACTGGGCTTTACCACCCAATGGCTGTTGTGTAATTAATGAGTATGGTCCGATTGAACGGGCGTGCATTTTATCATCAACCATGTGGCCCAATTTCAGCATGTAGATAATACCTACTGTTGTTGGCTGGTCAAATTTCTCACCCGTCAAACCATTATGTAAATAGGTTCTTCCTGATGCTGGTACGCCTGCTTTAGCAATCCACTCTTCAACCTCGTCATGTTTGGCACCATCAAAAATTGGGGTAGCAAACTTCACTCCCAGTTCTTTTCCGGCCCATGCCAATACAGTTTCATAGATCTGGCCCAAGTTCATACGTGAAGGTACACCCAGTGGGTTCAACACGATATCAACCGGAGTTCCATCATCAAGGAATGGCATATCTTCATCACGAACGATACGGGCAACGATACCCTTATTACCGTGACGACCAGCCATCTTATCCCCTACTTTTAACTTACGTTTTTTTGCTACATAAACCTTAGCCATCTGCACAATACCTGAAGGCAATTCATCACCTACACTTATCGCAAACTTATCACGTTTATAAGCACCCAGCTCCTCGTTAACACGGATACCATAGTTATGGATCAATAACTTAATCTGATCGTTTTTATCATCATCAGTAGTCCATTTGTATGGATTGATGTGCGCAAACTCCAGATCAGCTAAACTTTTCTGTGTAAACTTAGCACCTTTAGGGAACAACAGTTCTTTGTAAACGTTGTAAATACCCTGTGAGGTTTTACCATTAACGATCTGGAATAATTTCTCAACCAGTTCATTTTTAAGGTTTGTAGTTGCCAGGTTATATCTCTTGTCTAACTTCTCAATTGCCGCTTTTTCTTCAGCTTTTGTAGTTTTTTTAGCTCTGGAGAACAATTTAGTATCAATTACCACACCTTTAATTGATGGAGGTGTTTTCAATGATGCATCTTTCACATCACCTGCTTTATCTCCAAAAATTGCACGCAGTAATTTCTCCTCTGGTGAAGGGTCAGACTCTCCCTTAGGGGTAATTTTACCAATAAGGATATCGCCTTCTTTAACTTCAGCACCAACGCGAATGATACCGTTTTCATCCAAATCTTTAGTTGCTTCTTCAGAAACGTTAGGAATATCAGGTGTTAATTCCTCTTCCCCGCGTTTTGTATCACGCACTTCTAATTCAAACTCTTCAATATGCAATGAAGTGAAAATATCTTCACGAACAATACGCTCGCTGATTACAATCGCATCCTCAAAGTTATATCCCTGCCAAGGCATGAACGCTACTTTTAAGTTACGGCCTAATGCCAGCTCACCATTTTCAGTTGCATAACCTTCACACAGTACTTGTCCTTTAACAACTTTCTGACCTTTTTTAACAATCGGTTTCAGGTTGATACACGTATTCTGGTTGGTTTTCTTGAATTTGATTAATTTATAAGTTTTGCTATCACCTTCGAAAGAAACCAGACGATCGCCATCGTTTCTTACGTATTTAATAGTGATCTCATTAGCATCCACATATTCAACAACACCATCACCCTCAGCATTGATCAGCGTTCTTGAGTCACGTGCTACACGACCTTCTAATCCAGTACCAACAATTGGAGCTTCGGGGCGTAACAATGGTACGGCCTGACGTTGCATGTTGGATCCCATCAGGGCCCTGTTCGCATCATCATGCTCTAAGAAAGGAATCAATGAAGCAGCAATCGATGTAATCTGATTCGGAGCCACGTCCATCAAGTCTAATTTCTCAGGCTCAATAATCGGGAAGTCACCTTCATAACGTGCTTTAACACGTGGTGTGGTGAAGTTACCTTTATCATCATACTCAGCGTTTGCCTGTGCAATGGTTTTTCCGTCTTCGTCTTCAGCGGAAAGATAAATCACTTCTTCGTCTACAGCAACGATACCATCCTTAACTTTTTTGTAAGGAGTTTCGATAAACCCTAAAGTATTAATCTTCGCGTGAACACAAAGTGATGAAATCAAACCAATGTTTGGTCCCTCTGGTGTTTCAATTGTACATAACCTACCGTAGTGAGTATAGTGAACGTCACGAACCTCGAAACCAGCTCTCTCACGAGATAGACCACCCGGACCTAAAGCTGATAGACGACGTTTGTGAGTGATCTCTGCCAACGGATTGGTTTGATCCATAAACTGCGACAATTGGTTTGTACCAAAGAATTAGTTAAAAACCGACGACAAGGTACGGGCATTAATCAAATCTGTAGGTGTGAAAACCTCATTATCACGAATATTCATCCGCTCACGGATAGTACGTGCCATACGCGCCAGACCTACACCAAACTGAGCATATAATTGCTCACCTACTGTACGTACACGACGGTTTGACAAGTGATCGATATCATCAACCTCTTCTTTGGAGTTGATCAATTTGATCAGGTATTTAACGATCGCAATAATATCTGCTTTTGTTAATACCTTAACATGATCAGGTGTATCCATTTTCAACTTACGGTTGATACGGTAACGACCTACATCTCCTAAGTCATAACGTTTATCTGAGAAGAATAAACGCTCAATGATACCTCTTGCAGTTTCCTCATCAGGTGGTTCTGCGTTACGCAAAGCACGATAGATGTTTTCAACAGCCTCTTTTTCAGAGTTTGAAGTATCTTTTTGTAATGTATTATATATAATTGTATAATCAGCCTGGCTGGCACCATCATCTTTAGATAAGATGATCGTTTTCACACCAGCATCAATGATCATATCAATGTGTTCGTCTTCTAAAACAGTATCCCTGTCTAAGATCACTTCGTTACGATCGATAGAAACTACCTCACCGGTATCTTCATCTACAAAATCTTCAACCCATTTTCTTAGTACCCTTGCAGCAAGTTTACGTCCAATGTATTTCTTCAGTCCTGATTTGCTAACTTTTACTTCATCAGCCAAGTCAAACAATTCAAGGATATCTTTATCGGAATCATAACCGATTGCACGTAACAAGGTGGTAACCGGGAATTTTTTCTTACGGTCGATGTAAGCATACATGACGTTATTAACGTCTGTTGCAAACTCAATCCAGGATCCTTTGAAAGGAATCACACGGGCAGAGTAAAGCTTAGTTCCGTTGGTGTGACGGCTCTGGCCGAAAAACACTCCCGGAGACCTGTGTAACTGCGAAACAATTACACGCTCTGCACCATTGATCACGAATGTACCTTTAGGGGTCATATATGGAATAGTACCCAGATATACATCCTGAATGATAGTTTCAAAATCTTCGTGTTCCGCATCATTACAAGACAATTTCAACTTTGCCTTTAAGGGAACACTATAAGTTAACCCACGGTCGATACACTCAGGTATATCATAACGCGGCGGGTCAATAAAAT